>ENA-UERG01000969-UERG01000969.1-human-gut-metagenome-genome-assembly--contig:-NODE-969-length-25961-cov-27.714186_pt1 | contig 25961 bp, 20 predicted proteins | sample MGYA00242954_ERZ507954 | MGnify/ENA primary metagenome ERZ507954 (study PRJEB26167, sample SAMN06115478) | human gut metagenome | host: Homo sapiens | place: China:Sichuan | collected 2015-01-21... | reverse complement strand
CCTAACTTCCACTTCCATCTTTCATTGGACCGCAAGGACCCAGTGGCAGATGCTCAGGGCGTGAAGTACTACGAGGGATTTGCTGTTAACTGCATCCGTGATACCTACTTGAAGGATCACGAGGCACCAGAGGATTGCGAGTACTATCTCTGCGGACCTCCAATGCTGATCAAGACTGTTACAGATTATCTGGATTCTCTGGGAGTTGATCCTGAGAGTATCATGTACGATAACTTCGGATAAAAGAAATCTTTCCCTTCCGGAAGACTTTCCGGAAGGAGAATTTCCGGAAAGAGAATTTTCGGAAAGAGATTATAAAAATAAAAGCGATGTTTGCATGAATTTGCAGGCATCGCTTTTTGTTTAGTATATATCATTTTACAGAACTTTCGCATGTGGTTCAAGTACGGGCTGGGTGGTGACCTTCATTTTATGAACCCCGCCAACTTTTCAAAATGTAAATGAATCAAAAGTTCCAATATTTGGTATTGAAATTTGCTAACGTATCAAATAGTTCACGAATGTCTAAACCCATATATGGGGATTGACGCTCTTCAATACCCTCAAAAATCTTTCGCCCGGCATATTCGCCAGATGGAACGCTGCTTACACTTTTGATTCTTACAACTTCAATAACTTTTCCTTTATAACACCCAAGAATATGGGTTGCAGCAGAGGCTTTTTCGTTTGCAATGCGCCAATATTTTACAGTGCAGTTGTACACACTGTCACGATACAGAGGATTACTTCTGTCATTATTCCGTAAAGCCTCATACGAGTTCTTAATGTTGACAAATATAATTTTGTCAGATTCCCTAATAGTCACCATATATGTTATTAATATATTATTATTGTTCGTTTTTGAACATATCTAATGGCTTTTGTGGTATGACATGTTCATAGAACTCAATGATTTTATACGACTTATTTTCATACGTTCTGTAGTCCTTGTTATAACGTTGGATTCTACGGAGTTTCACCTTGATGGCGTCACCTTTTCCAAATCGTTCACCCTCGTTTATTTTCTGCATCAGAGCATCGTCCTTTACAATCATGGAAATCTTAAAGCCATTATACATAAATTGCCATCGTGCTCCCGGTTCAAAGTTCAAGCCTACAATGACGAGAGTGGTATCTTCGTCTATGATTTTTTCGTTGGGGATGGTCTGTCCTTGTAATTCTAATTGCATGGTTATATGTCTCATTTTATGGGTTGTACAAATGTTGTGGGAAAGAACCTAAGTTGATTAAGTAGATTTCCTTTTTACTTCACAAAAGTACTTTGTTTTTATGAGATAACAAAAATTCTCTTCATTTTTTGCACAACTTTAACATCACTATGTGGTAGCGGTGCAAAGGATTCAAATCCGCTGTTCCTAAAAAGGTTGGGATATTTTTTTACGCCAGATTGCAAATACGTTGGAGTGCCAGGGTAGTGTTTTCGGTCGGAATAGCCAAAATGTATTTCCCTTAGCTTAAAATAATTGAAATTGTGTTTGGTAAATTCGGAATTTCTTCGTAACTTAGCAGCGCAAAACGTAAAGCATGTAGGAATATGGCAAAAATAGTAAATTTCTATCCTGTAGGAATACAGACCTTTGAAAAAATCCGCGAGAAAGATTATCTCTATATAGATAAGACCCAATACATCGTGGATTTCAGAGAAAAAGGTATGAAGTATGTCTTCCTGAATCGTCCAGGGCGATTCGGAAAGTCGCTCTTTGCTTCAACCCTCCATGCCTATTTCGAGGGAAGAAAGGAACTTTTCGAGGGATTGGCCATTGCTGATTACGAGAAGGATTGGGTGAAGCACCCAGTGCTCCATTTCGACTTGAGCGGTGCCAAGCACATGGGCGTGGAGCAGCTGGAAAGATATCTGGCTGATATGCTTGAAGAGCAGGAAATGCATTGGGGATACAAGACGCATCTGGCGGATGCCAACCTCCGTTTGAAAGACCTGGTGGAAAAAGCATACAAGCAGACAGGCGAAAAAGTGGTTGTTATCATTGATGAATATGATGCCTCATTATTGGATGTGGTACATGAAAAGGAGAATCTGCAGCCGCTCCGCCGCATCATGCAGAATTTCTACAGTCCTCTGAAGATGCTCGACCCATACCTGGAGTTCACCTTCATCACGGGCATCACCAAGTTCGCACAGCTCAGCATCTTCAGCGAACTCAACAATCTCGATAACATCAGTATGTATAATCAGTATTCAGCTATCTGCGGCATCAGCAAGAAGGAACTTACCACGCAGATGAAACCGGATGTGGCAGCATTGGGAGAAGCTCTTGGCATGACGTATGAGGAGTGCCTGGCTGAGCTGACAAGATTCTACGATGGTTATCATTTCAGCGAGAAATCAGAGGATGTCTTCAATCCGTTCAGCCTATTGAAAGCGCTGAATGCACGCAAGATAGCTCCTTATTGGTTTGGTTCGGGCACGCCAACATATCTTATCAAGACGCTGCAGAAGTATCACGTCAACGTGATGAATATTGAGAAAATATCATGTGATGTGGATGATTTCGATGTTTTTCCGGAACTGATGACTTCTGCACTTCCGATGCTCTATCAGGGTGGTTACCTCACTATTAAGAAGTATAACCCGATACTGCATCGCTATACTTTGGATTATCCTAATGAGGAGGTTAAGATTGGTATGCTCAAGAGTGATTGGAAGATTGAGGAAGAATAAATAAGATTATGAATGTCTTAGCAAACTCGTTTAACTCGTATCTCCAAAACGAAGTGGCTAAGGCTGAGTAAAAAAACAATACCGGGCAAGGAGATGATGCTCCTGCCCGGTATTGTTTTTAAGATGATTGGATTATTTGTTGACGTCGATTTCTGTTGCATTTGCATCTTTCCACGTATCAACTTCAGCTTCGAAATTGATAGGCTGCAAGATTGCCTGGCCCTGAGCATCATAGCCACCACCGAAGATGAGGGTATAGACATAACGCTTGCCTGGCTGCCAATCTGCGCTAAAAGGAACGTATAATGTGCTGTAACTACTCTCACTGCCGAAGATGCAAAAGTCCTTATGCTTGATCTTGCAGCTGATTTCTAAATATGATTGTTTTGGGGTTGCATTGTCTGCTTCCTCCTTAGTCTTTGTAGATGGAGTCCATGCTGTCAATTTCTGAGGAATGAACAATGTTGGTTTAGTGAAAACATCTGTTCCTGCACTTGTAATGTTTTTTGTCTCATCCATTCCGATTGTTATTGCGCCAATAGGTGCAACTGCAGTATTTGCCCAGTTAGATTGTGTTGGCTCTGTCTCAGCAGTAGCTGGGAATGTGAAAGTGTTTCCATTTATAGTGTTGTGAAGTTTAATACTTTTAATATCTACCACAAAGTCAGCATTCTGTGTCTTTGCCTTAAACGCAATCTGTGACAAAATATCGCCCTGCGGTATCTCAGGCTGTATTTCCGCCGCTGGCTTCGCATCTCCTGGAAACCCGATTCCGCTACATTGATAATGTAGAGCACGAAGCAACACTATCGTCAATCCTCTGCGCACCGACAGGAAGCGGAAAGGAGGCGATTACCCAACCGATCAACAGAATCATGGCGGATATCAGAAGACGTGACGCCGAGCAGCGTGAACGTGAAAGAAAATGGAAGGATGAATGCAACAGCAAGGGAGCCAACAAGGATAGGCGTGAACGTCCGGAAGGGCTTGTGATACAGGAGGTAAATATCGATATGACCAATCCGGCATTCGTGCTCCGTATGAAGGAAGCTGCGAATCATTTCCTCTATGCTAAGGTAAACGAACTGAACCTCTTCGATGCCCTCAAGGGCAAGACCAACCAGCATTTCCGCATCATGGAGCTGGCTTTCGACCTGGGCAATTACGGACAGGACCGAGTGGGCACCCAGAGCGTCACCGAGACCGTGAAGGTACGTTTCAACTGGAACGCCTGCTGCACTCCCAAGAAGTGCAGAGATTATTTCCGCAAGGTGGTAACCGATGGACCTATCTCCCGCATCTCGTTTGCCACCATCGAGCGTCGTCCCTGCGGTTCGGATATCCCCGTATATGGCACCTATGATGCCGCCTTCGATGAGGAACTGAAGCCCTACATCGACAATCTCCTGAAGGCGAGAGGGCTGGTAAACTGTCCGCAGGCGATGCGCCTTGCCAAGACTTTGGTGGAGGAAAATGCCGAGTTTTCGCGTCTCTCTCAGAACTATGTCTTCGAGAATCTGAGCTTTCGTGCCAACGTCATTGCCTATCTCAAGGCGTGCGTGCTCTATGTGGCAAACGGCATGAAGTGGGAGAAGTCGATTGAGGATTTCGTGAGATGGAGCGAGCGGTATGATCTGTGGTGTAAGTTGAAATTATTCGGACAGATGATTTATGATGCCGACAATGATGGCTCTGATATCCGGAAGACTTCGCCAAGAGGACCGATGAATCTGCTGGAGCTTCTGCCAGATGAATTCTCGCTCGATGATTATGTAAAGGTGAGACAGAAAGAGGGTTATGAAGACAACATCTCGAAGGCGAAGGTAGCGCTCAGACAATGGGAGCACCGGGGATATGTGGTAAGGATAGAGCGTGACAGTGACAGTTACAGTTTTATTTTCCGCAAGTTGAAGTTTCTGAAAGGTTCATCCTCCACTTCTTCCGGATCATCCTCCACTCCTTCTTCTTAGTAGTAATTAAATAATCTTATGCAAGTAGTAATTAAATAATCTTATGCAAGTAGTAATTAAATAATCTTATGCAAGTAGTAATTAAATAATCTTATGCTTATGGAAATAGTTTTAGAACGAATAGCCAAGAAAAATACTTATACCATCGGCAGACTGTATCTGCTTGCCGATGGTGATGTGATTCGCAAGTCGCTTTCGGGCAAGCGTGTTGGCGATAAGCGCAGCTTCAGACATAGTTTTGATATGCAGAAGTTGTCTGATGATACCTACTTCTGTGATACGATGGAGCCTACCTGGCGCAATCTGAAAGGGGTGGATCTGAAACCTCAGGAGGTGAATGCCAAGTATAGCAGGGTAAGCGGCAAAGTGGCGAGGAAGATTCCTGGCCACACAGCTATCCCCGAGGGTTCGTACCGCGTGCTCATCACTTTTTCGCCCCGTTTCAGGCAGTGGCTGCCGTATGTGCAGGGTGTGCCCGGTTTTGAGGGCATCCGTATCCATGCCGGCAACTATCCCGACGATACTCAGGGCTGCATCCTGGTGGGCGAGAACAGGCTGAAGGGCATGGTGGTGAACTCCCGCATCTGGCTCACCCGCCTGATGAAGCGGATGGAGGAGGCGCAGCAGCAGGGAGAATCGGTTTGGATCACGATTATCTGATTTCTAAAAAAGTTGGTGGGCTTCATAAAATGAAGGTCACCAACTTTTCTGATATTGCTCCACAAAAGTTTGAGGAGTCATGATTTTAATTTGTTGCTTATCTTTTACTCCATCGAAATCCTTGATATTGATAGTTAACAATACATCGGCATCACAATTTAAAGCAGCCTGATACTGGTAACTGTCTTCTAAATCTTTAAACTTATCATCTATTACCCCTTGTTCTAGCCCTGCTTTTGAAGCTGTAACAATTTGAAATGTATCAAGAATACGAAGCAATATTTTCCGCTCGTTTACCAAACGCTCGGGGTTATAGATATTCATTCTTCTCAATTGTTTGTCTACCAAAAATGTTATGGTATAGAATCCCCCTTCTGACAAAAACAGAGTATTTTTGTCAGGTGATAATTTTATTATTTTAGCGACTGCTTCGAATTGCAGTCTTTTTTCTAAAAATTCCGCAATGATATTAGTATCACAAAAGATTTTCATATTCCGTATTTTTCTTCCAGATACTCATCACGAAGTTCCTTGTCACTCTTGTCTGAGGCAAATATACCAGCTAATTCGTCCCAACTAAACATCTTTGAGGAATTCAACTTCTGGGTTTCCTCAGCCTTAGGTGCTTCTACAATAATCTTTAGCAAGACCTTGTTTACCCAATCTTCGATATTGAGTTTGTCTTTTCTTGCAAATATTGCAGCTTTGTCATATACTTCCGGTCTTAATGTTATTGTTGCCATAATCAATATATTTATATTTAACAATGCAAAACTACAATTTTTTCTTGAAACTACCAAGAAAATCATAGAAAAAAATAGGGCTTTCTAAAAAATGTATCTAAAAAGTTGGTGGGCTTCATTTTATGAACCCCACCACAAATCCCCAGCCGAAAACGAAGAAGCCCGATTCTGAATCTCTATGATTCGGAACCGGGCTCCAGGACTTAGTATCGAAAAAAAATTAAAAATAGTCTTACTTGAAGTATCTCTTGTAAAGACCTGCGAAACCTGCACAGTGGCGAGCCTCGTCCTTAGCCATCTCATGAACAGTATCGTGGATAGCATCAGAACCCTGCTCCTTGGCAAGCTTGGCAATGCGGAACTTGTCCTCGCAAGCACCCTTCTCAGCTGCGATGCGAGCCTCGAGATTGCTCTTGGTATCACCCAAAACCTCACCCAGCAACTCTGCAAAGCGAGATGCATGGTCAGCCTCCTCGAAAGCATAACGCTTGTAAGCCTCTGCAATCTCTGGATAACCCTCGCGGTCTGCCTGGCGAGCCATTGCAAGATACATACCTACCTCGCCACACTCACCTGCAAAGTGATCCTTCAATCCCTTGATGACCTCCTCATTGACGCTATCCTTATATGCCTGACCGAGAACGTGTACAGTAGCGAATGTCAAATCATCGTCCACTGTATCTTCCATCTCCTTGAACTTGCTGGCTGGAGCCTTGCAAATAGGGCACTTCTCTGGTGCCTCTGTACCCTCGTAGATGTAACCACAAACGGTGCAAATAAATTTCTTCTTCATAATGTTAATGTTTTAAAAATGTTCTTGTGTTGTATTATCTTATTACTATTAATTCTCTTGTCTGACGAATCATTTCGGCTTTCTGTTCCTGTTAATTCGTCTTCTTCTCCATCTTCTTGGCGCAAGCTGAACAAATGCCCTTGTAGTAGAGCTGTTCCTCCTGCACGATGTTTCCATCTATCACCTTGGTCTCTGTTACCCGTGGTGCTGGCTCATCGAAGAGGTCGATGATCTTGCCGCAGTTCTTGCAGTAGAAGTGAACGTGTGGCTCTATGTTGCCATCATAGCATACGCGATGCTCGTCGATGGTGATCATCTGGGCTGCATTTACCTCACTCAGCATGCGGAGCGTGTTATACACTGTGGTACGGCTTAGGGTCGGTACCTTGTTCTCCAAAGCTTTGTAAACATCTTCGATGTTTGGGTGGGTAGGGTGCTTGATCAGGTAGTCCAGGATAGCCAGTCTCTGTACTGATGGTCTAACGCCTTTCTCCACCAATCTGTTGTAAGCTTCTGTTTTTTTCATATTCCTATCTCTTGATTGATTTTTACGTTTGCAAAGGTAATGAATTTATTTCTATCTACCAAATAATTCTGTAAAATATCCAAAATAATAGGTATTATTTTTAGATAATTTACAGAATTAAATGTTTATTCACAAAAAAGAGGTTATTTTCCGGTCTTTACGCCCAGGAATTTATCTACCATCATCAGCTGGTTGAGCTGGAAGGCTGGCTTGCATGCCTTCTTTGCCTTGAGCTTGATGGTGAAGAGATCGCGGGTGCCCTCTACGGCTGGCTGCTCACCGATGTTGACGAAGGTAGGGTAGAGCACCTTGCTGCCATCTGAGTGCAGACGGTCCTTGGTAAGGTTCTCCATCTTGCCCATATCCTTCACATCCACTCCGATGAACTCGTATTCGGTGGCGCTGTATGGCAGGGCGAAGCTCAGGGCATTGAGCGATACGAGACCCTTGCCCTTTACGGTGAGGGTGATGGTTTCGCCTGCCTTGTACATCTTCTTGTCGGCTGCGAGGCTGATGCTGCCCTCTACGGCTGGCACCTTCTTGCTGCTTACTCCGCTCTTGAGCTGGGTAGCCACCACGGAGATATCGTAGGCGTCGATGAGACCGTTGCCATTGATATCGCCCTTGCTTACGTAGCCCTCGAAGTCCTTGTCGCCCCTGCGCAATCCGCAGTAGTTGAGGTAAGAGGTGAAGTCGTTTTCGTCGATGCGTCCGTCGTGGTTGATGTCGCCAGCCTTCTCCATCTTGCTGCCCGGAACCTTGAATACGTACATCTCGGCACCCGAACCCATTCCGCCTCGGGCTTCCTCTACGGTCATCCTGATGTACTGAGCCTCTGGGTTGCCCTGGAACTGGTATTCCTTCACGGCATTCTCGTTCTTCCAGTCGAAGCTTCCGGTCTCGGTCCAGTTGATGCCGTCGTTGCTGATGGCGAACTTGCCCTTCTGGATCTGTCCGTTGGTCTCGCGCTCAGAAGCCGGGAGATAGTGAATCTTCTCGAGCTTGGCGATGCCGTTGAGGTTGAGGGTTACATCGAATGGCAGCACACCTTCCTTCTTGTAGTAGTCGGTATGCCAGAAGTTCTTCTCGTTGAAGTCGAACATCTTCGAAACCTCCAGGCCTTCCCAGTCTTTGGCAGAGTTGGTGACTGTGATGTTGCGGATGGCTTCATCGAGAGGGTCCTTGATGGTGTGCGCCTGAACGGTGGTCCATTCAGAAACGCCGTCCTTGTTCACGGCTCTCACCTGCACCTCGTAATCGGTTTCCGGCTTCAGGTTCTCGATGGTGAATTCGTTGCTGCGGATGGTGGAATGAATCACGCCATCCACCTTTACCTCATAGTAGTCGGCGTTGGCCTGCTTATTCCAGGTAGCTACCAGCTCGAATGCCTTGTTAGGGCTCTGGCTGTCCTTCATCGTTACCTGAGGGGCAGCGAGGGCACCGGTGGCGTGGAGCAGCACATCGGCATCATCCATCTGATAGCCATCCATGCGGAGCTCTACGTCGTTGGCAGTGATGTCGGTCTTCGCCAGTCGCACATAAACCATCGGATTCTTGCGGATATCCATCTTCTCGAAGTCACTGCCCGGTGTGGCGAAGCGGTTGAGCTGAGGAGCCTCGTCGAAGAACCATGCATTTCCGGTGTTGCGGAGTTCATCGAGAGAATTCACCTGGGTCAGCTTCACGCTCTTTCCGCCAATCTTCGCCGCCAGCTTCTTAGGCATCTGGCTCAGATTGATGCGCAGTTCTGTAGCCTGGTTCTTCTCCTGGCCCTGGAAGTGGCCCGTGGTCTTGTAGATGTGTACCTCGAGACGATTCTTCTGGAGGGAAGAGGTGATGTGGGTGGTGGCGTGCTCGCCCAGGCGGTAAAGCTCGGTCTTGCCGTCGTCATCATAGAGGGCGTAATGGGTTTCGCCGTATGGATAGAGTTCGAAGATGCGCTGGGTGTTGTCTATCTGCGATACGTTGTTGTTAGGATTTACCATCGGGATGATGGCGCCTCGCTTCACGAAGACAGGCAGTTTCCAGTAGGGAGCCTCAAACTCGTTGATGATTCTTCCACCTTTATATATATGTCCGCTGAAGTAATCCACCCATTCGCCCTGAGGCAGGTAGATGCCGTTGCGGATATCGTTGCCCTCCTTATCCATCTTGGTTTCCTTGTAGATAGGAGCCACGAGGAACGATGGACCGCACATGAACTGATACTGTGTTGCCTTGCCCAGGGTATAAGGGGTGGCTTCGTCGAGGAACATCGCTCTTACCAGCGGCTTGCCGGTTACAGCCTCGTGGGCTGCTGTGTAGATGTATGGCATCAGCTCTGACTTGAGCTTCAGATACCAGCGGTTGACGGAAGTAACCGGTTCGCCCAGGATATGAGGATACTTGGCATTGCTGCCCCAGCCATCCATGTTCAGACCCATTGCGGTGAAGGCTTTCCATTCGAACTCTCGCATGTTGACGATCGGATTCTTTCCGCCGAAGATACCGTCGTTGTCGCATGTGATGTTGGAGATACCCGAAAGTCCGGCTCCGATGAAGGTAGGGATGTGGAAGCGGATGTATTCCCAGTCGCCGCCCGTCTGGTCGCCCGACCAGACGGATGCGTATCGCTGTGTACCCGCCCATCCATCGAGCGAGATGATGAACGGACGGGCATTCCCGCCATAGTAAGGCATGATCTGAGCCACGTCAGCCACACCGTTCAATCCGAAGGAATAGCCGTCGCCTACCCAAGCCACATCGGTCTTGAGTACTCTTACGCCAGCGGTTCCCACCTCCTTCACGATGTCGCGCTGCAGGAGCGCCTCGATGCTGTCTTTCGGATGCAGGTCTGACTGGGTCCAGAGTCCGATCTCCACACCGTGCTTGCGGGCGTAATCACCGAATTCCTTCAGGTTCTGGATGTTGCCGTCCAGGGTAGTCTCCTGACCGTATCCGGCTCCGTAGCCATCGTTTGGCAGGAACCATCCCAGTGGCATGTCGTGCTTGATGTATCGGTCGATTGCCGCACGTGCAGAGAACTGGTAGTTGTTCTTCTCGCCATTCAGTGATTCCTTGATTCCGGTCTTGTCGCTGGCACTCTCCTTATACGCCTTTCCATCCTCGAACACCATGGTTCGGCCCTTGTCGGCCTCCTTCCAGTAGTCGCGGTTGTATGCATTGAGATGGCCCTCGTAGAAGCCGAACTTAGGGAGCAGTACAGGGTTGCCGGTGAGCTGGTAATAGCCATCGAGCAGATCGGTAGGCTTTTTGCCCACCATGAAGAAAACGTCTAAGTTCCTGGATTCGTGAGAGAGTTCTACCTTTCCGTTTTGGGTAGAACCGAAGTCGTAGAGACCTGGCTTGAAGGTGTACCACATGAAGCCGTAGCCAGCGGTAGACCAATAGAATGGGGCAGGGGAAGCCACTCCGCCATCTACCCAGTTGTTGGTGTTGACGATTTCGATTTTCTCACCCTTGTGAGAGAATCTTCCGTTCTGTACGCCGCCACCGAAGAAATACTCATCCGGCTGTTCGCGCAGGCTGAGGGTTACCTTTTCGGGGGTAAACTGTGCCGGAGCGCTCTGCTCTGCCACGGTCTTTCCGTTTTCGAGGTTGATGATTCTGAAGAGCTGGGTGGCCTTGTCGAAGATGACCTGTGCCTTGGTGGTAGAAAGGATGATGGAGTTGTCGTTCTCCTCTACCTTGACCTGCTTATGATTCAGGGCAGTGCGTGGATTATCCACCAGGATGCTCGCCTCAGGCTTTGCCTCGGGTGCTCTCATCACACCATCGTTACGGTCTTCGAAGATACGGAAAACACTTTCGCCGTAGAAATCTACGGCGACACGTTGCTGGTTGGCGAAGACAATCTCCACCAGCGTAGGATTGATTCTGAGAATCTGGACATCTCCAGCCTTCACGGTCTGGGCTGCCTTCTGGGCATCGGGAGCGGACGGAAGCAGGGGAGATGATGCTGTGTTGGTTGTGTTGGCAACCATAGGCAAGGTTACTGCCATTGCCATCAGGTTGCCAACAGATAATTTCTTATAAATATTACTCATTGTCTTATTTATAGATTATTTTGAGAGTTTTTCGATGAATGCCTTCATCTCTGCCTCGTGTTCCTTCGCCTTGAGGAAAAGATGCCACTGGTTCTGGGCTCTTACGAGGTTGTGCTCAGGATACTTGCACTTCCAGTAGTGATCGCCGTTGAGGTAATCCCAGAGGAAGCGTACTGCCTGCATGTATGGGAAGAGCTCGGCTGCATGAGGAAGCAGGGAAATCTCCAATGGAGAAAGGAAGGCTGATGCTGACTCCACATAGCCGCGGGTGAACGATTCGAAGATGTCCATGCGGAAATCTATCTTCTCGAACTCCGGAGAATCCTCGGCGATGGTATTCGCTGCCGTGCGGAGGAAATCGCCGTAATCGCTCACGAAGAGTGATGGCATCACGGTATCGAGGTCGATGACGCACAATACGCGACCCGCTTCATCAAACATCATGTTGTTCACCTTGGTATCGCAGTGGCAGACATGCTTCTGCAACTTGCCCTCGCGGAAGAGGCGCTGGCAGAGACACATCTCATCCATATAACTCTCGATTTCTGCGATGAAATCCTTTACGCCTTCTGCGCGTCCGGCACGGTCTTCCTTGACAGCCTGACGGAGCTGGTCGCGGCGCAGTTCCATATTGTGGAAATCAGGGATGGTTTCGCCGAGGCGGTCGGTGATGTCGGTGAGCTGAGCCTCGAACTCTCCGAAGGTCTTTCCTGCGTAATAGGAGCTTTCCGGGTTGACAGCCTCCTGGGTGATGGCACGAGGAATGAAGACGGAAATGCGCCAGTACTGCTGGTCTTCGTCCTTTACATAGGTCTTGCCGTTGCTCGCCTTGACGAAGGTGAGAACCTTGCGGTCGATGTCGTCAGCGCCCTGTTTTTCGAGCTGCTGGCGGATGTGTGTAGTTACTTCCTCGATATTGTGCTGCAAGAGATCTACATCGGTGAAGATAGAGTCGTTGATGCGCTGGAGAACATAGTCTGGTGCATCATCTTCTACTGTTGTCACCTTGTAGGTGTCATTGATGAGTCCATTACCGAGAGGCTTTACCTCATTTACAGTTCCGGTGATGTCGAACTGTGAGATGATAGGTTTGAGATCTTTCATTTTAGTTTGGTTTTAAATATATTTTTAAAGCTTTTGCCCTTACAGGGCGTAGTTTCTTATTGGATTTTTAACCCAGGGTGATACCCTGGGTTGTTTGGATGCAAGCCTTTCGCCCTGTAAGGGCAAAAGCTTTGACATTATCTCAGGTCGATGACTTCTGCTCCTGGGAATTCCTTGCTGTTGAAGACGAAGGAATTGTTGGAAATACCTTTTGCCTTGAAACCGGAGATGTCGATGGTGCTCCAGGTAGAGCCCTGGCGCATCTTTACCTGCGATGGCACGTGGGTGTTCTTGTTGATGGTGATATACATCTCTGCCACGGTACGCTTCTGGTTGTTGGCTACGAGATGCACCTGATAGTTGCTGCCCACAGTCTTGAGGCTGCTCTTATATCCTGTCTTGTAGATGTGGATGAAGGTATAAGGATTCATCGACATCTGCTTGGCCTGGGTAGGGTTGCTCACGTTCACCTCGTTGGTCTTCTTCATATAGGTCCACTGGGTCTTGCCGTTGTACCATACGATGGCTTCCGGTGTGCGCGCATTAAACTTGTTGCCCTTGATGGTGATGGTACCGCTTGCCGAGCCGTACTTAGGACTAGACAGTTTGAAGTTGGCGGTAGCGCCCTTCTTGTTGCCGATAACGGCAGCGGTCTTGTCGAGCACCTGCTGGGCTGTCTGCGCCATAGTGCCCAGGCTCATCATCGCTGCGAAAGCGATAGCTAAAATCTTTTTCATATCCTTACTGTTTATTGTATTATTCAAATTATGAGTTTCTCAGCTGCATCAGCAATGTATTGAGCTGGTTCTCATCCTGCAGGAGTACCTCTCTTGGCTTGCTGCCCTGAGCGGCTCCTACGATGCCTGCTGCCTCAAGCTGATCCATCAGTCTGCCGGCACGGTTGTAGCCGATGCTGAAACGGCGCTGAATCATACTGGTGCTGCCCTGCTGCGAGAGAACGATGGCGTGGGCTGCCTCCTCGAAATATGGATCCAGGTTGCGGGTATCTACGCTGCCGTTGCCTCCTACGCCGCCATCCTCGCTGGCTGGTTCTGGGAGTTCCATCGGTTCGATAGGACCAGGCTGGTTGCAGATGTATTCGTTGATGCGCTCAATCTCTGGTGTATCTACGAAGGCGCACTGTACACGCACCGGTTCGTTGCCGTTGAGATAGAGCATATCACCACGACCGATGAGCTGGTTGGCTCCCGTTCTGTCGAGGATGGTCTTGGAGTCGATGGCAGAAGTTACCTTGAAGGCGATACGGCCCGGGAAGTTCGCCTTGATGTTACCAGTGATGATGCTGGTGGTAGGACGCTGGGTAGCGATGATCATGTGGATACCCACGGCACGTGCCAGCTGGGCGATGCGGGCGATAGGAAGCTCCACCTCCTTGCCGGCTGTCATGATCAAATCTCCAAACTCATCGATAATTACCACGATGTATGGCATAAATTCATGACCATCAGTCAGTTTCAGTCTGTGGTTCACGTATTTCTGATTATACTCCTTTATGTTTCTGGCTCCCGCCTTCTTCAGCAGGTCGTAGCGGCTGTCCATCAGCACGCAGAGACTGTTGAGCGTTCTTACCACCTTGGTTACATCGGTGATGATAGGCTCCTCCTCATCCGGAACAGCAGCCATAAACTTGTTGGTGATGCGTGAATATACGCTGAACTCCACCTTCTTAGGGTCGATGAGCACCAGCTTCAGCTCGTTAGGATGCTTCTTGTAGAGCAGGGATGTGATGATGGCGTTCAGACCAACAGACTTACCCTGACCGGTGGCTCCGGCAACGAGCAGGTGAGGAATCTTCGCCAGATCCACCATGAACACCTCGTTGGTGATAGTCTTACCCAGCGCGATAGGCAACTCCATCTTGGTTTCCTGGAACTTCTTGGAGTTCAGGATGCTCTCCATGCTCACGATGTTTGCCTTGGCATTAGGCACCTCGATACCGATGGTTCCCTTGCCAGGGATAGGTGCGATGATACGGATACCCAGGGCAGCGAGGCTCAGGGCGATATCATCCTCCAGGTTCTTGATCTTGGAGATGCGCACACCCTCGGCAGGCTGAATCTCGTAGAGAGTGATGGTAGGGCCCACGGTGGCACGGATGGTCTTGATCTGTACGCCGAAGTTGCCCAGCACCTCGATGATTCGGTTCTTGTTGGCCTTCTGCTCCTCTTCGTCGATAGACACCTCCTGGTCGTCGTATTTCTTCAGCAGGTTGAGGGTAGGGTACTTGTATCTTGTGAACGGCTCCTTCGGATTGATAGGCGTATTGAGCACCTCGGCATTGCTTACGGTGTTGCTGGTAGCCTTCTCCTCTCCGGTAGCCACAGAGATATCCATTCCGATATGAGCCGAAGCGGCAGCGGCTGCAGCCATCTCCTGGCGCTCTCTTTCTGCGCGCTGTGCTCTGAGCTCACGCTGCTGCTGAATCAGACTCGGAGCAGCCACGTTCTTGTCGGCATCAGTCTGCTGGCTGTCATCTGCTGCGGCAGCATCGAGGTCGATTGGCGAGGCTGCCTTCTCATCCTCATCTTTCTGCTCCTCAGCCATCTGCTGCAGAGAACTTTCCTCGTTCTGGTCTGCCATCTGGTTCTGGGATGTCTCCTGAGGCTGAGAAGTCTTGGAATTCTCGTCCATCTCATCCTCCTCATCCTGCACCGTACCCTGGGCAGCATTCCGGTAAGCTTCATCGATGGCATCATCCTCCTCCTGCTTCTCCTTATGGTTGGTAATCTCGAATTTCACCTTATTAGATATATAGCCGATAGGATTGAGAGCCTTTCTCACGATGGTGATGGTCTCGGTGGTGATATAGGTGAGGAATGCGATCGCCACGAAGAGAAGGATGGCGGTGAGTCCCGGAGGACCGATGACATTCTCCAAGGTCTGGACCACAAACATTCCGTGCTTTCCGCCCGGATTGAAGATGAGACTACCGAAGATAGGAGTGAGGAACTTGGCGAAGGTGACGGATGACCAGATCATCACCACCATCATGCAGAAGAACCACTTCCAGAGATTCACGCGATAGACATTCATCAGCTGGAAACCCACCATTACCACGAAGCAGGGAATCAGGAAGGCAGGGAAACCGAAGTTCACCGCCATCAGCCAATAGGAGAGGATGGCTCCTATGGATCCGCAGTAGTTCTGGAACAGCTGCTGGGTGTTGGTCCATTCTCCAGGCTGCATGTTCTCCAGCAAGCTCTGGTCGGCAGCGCCCGTACTGAGGAAGGAAATCATCGCCAGTATCATGACGACAGCAACTACGAGCAAGGCGAGTCCGAGGAAGAAATCGGTAATCGTATTGTTGAAAATATATTGTAAACCAATGGCTTCGCTAAATGATTTAGTTTTGCCTGATGTTCTTTTCTTTGCCATTTTTCTATTTCTTTTTAATATTTAACTGCAAAATTAGCAAAAAAGATTGAGAAACGCTCCTTTTTTTCGGGATTTTTTGCTAATTTTGCAACTTGTAATGAATAAATAGCAGTAATGAAGATAATTTTCACTAGTTTCGAAAAGAAAACTATCAATAGCCTGCCTCGAATTCTCTTTCCTGGCAATATGATAGTGATAGATAAGGCTGAAGATACAGATGCCGCTGTAGAATATCTCCTGGGACAGGATATTCTGGGTGTGGATACGGAGACACGACCAAGTTTCTCCAAGGGTATGCACTTCCAGGTATCGCTGCTGCAGGTGAGTACCCGCGATACCTGCTATCTCTTCCGCCTGCATCTCACGGGTATGACACCAGCCATCATCCGATTCCTGGAGGATAAAAAGGTGCCAAAAGTGGGATTGTCTTGGCATGATGACCTCTTGCAGTTGCATCGCAGATGCGATTTCAAGCCGGGATATTTCATCGAGTTGCAGGATGTGGCTAAGAAATTCGGCATCAAGGATATGAGCTTGCAGAAAATCTACGCCAACCTCTTCCATCAGAAAATCAGCAAGGCGCAGCGACTCAGCAACTGGGAATCCCAGGAGCTCAGAGAGGCTCAGTGCAGATATGCCGCCACGGACGCATGGTGCTGCATTCATATCTACGAGGAGTTCAACCGTCTCAGCAAGGCTGACGATTACGAGCTGGTAGAGTTCTAGGTTGATGTATTCAATTTTTCGTAAATGAGAGAATTGATAGAACTTAAAAGACTATATAATATAATAATGTATAAGAACGTATATTTAAAGAAAGGAAAAGAAGAATCTCTCAAGAGATTCCATCCATGGATATTCTCCGGCGCTATCCAGCGCATGGACAATGATATAGAGGAAGGTGAAACCGTAAGGGTCTTCACTTCTGCTGGCGACTTCATCGCCATCGGTCACTATCAGATCGGTTCCATCGCCGTGAGAGTGCTCTCTTTCAGCGATGTGGATATCGACAACGAATTTTGGTGCGCCCGATTGGAGTCGGCTTACAAGATGCGTCTGGCGGTAGGTATCGCCGGCAATCCAGACAACAACACCTATCGACTGGTGCATGGCGAGGGAGATAACCTGCCGGGTCTCGTTATCGACTGCTATGGTCCTACTGCCGTGATGCAGGCTCACAGTGTGGGTATGCATGTATGCCGTATGGAGATTGCCAAGGCGCTGAAGCAGGTGATGGGCGACGAGCTGCAGAACATCTACTACAAGAGCGAGACCACCCTGCCATACAAGGCAGACCTGCGCCAGGAGAATGGCTTTATCCTGGGTGGTGATGCCGATGACGTGGCTGTGGAGAACGGATTGAAGTTCCATATCGACTGGCTGCGCGGTCAGAAGACCGGTTTCTTCGTAGATCAGCGTGAGAACCGCTCCCTGCTCGAGCATTACGCCAAGGGCAAGAGCGTGCTCAACATGTTCTGCTATACCGGCGGTTTCTCTGTCTATGCCATGCGCGGCAATGCCAAGGCGGTTCACTCCGTGGACAGCAGCGCCAAGGCGATCGAGCTGACCAATGAGAACATCGCTCTCAACTTCCCTGGCGACCCACGCCACGAGGCATTCTGCGAGGATGCGTTCAAGTATCTGGATGAGCACGACCAGCAGTATGATCTCATCATCCTCGATCCTCCAGCCTTTGCCAAGCACCGTGCAGCGCTGCGCAATGCGCTGAAGGGATATACCCGCCTGAATGTAAAGGGCTTGCAGAGAATCAAGAAGGGTGGAATCCTCTTCACCTTCAGCTGCTCTCAGGTGGTAACCAAGGATAATTTCCGCAACGCCGTGTTTACTGCAGCAGCCCAGGCTGGAAGAAAGGTTCGCATCCTGCACCAGTTGCATCAGCCAGCCGATCATCCTATCAACATCTATCATCCTGAAGGCGAATACCTGAAGGGACTCGTGCTTTATGTGGAGTAAGCTCTGACAGCGTAAAAAGAGTAGAATCTCTATATCAGAGTATATACGATGAAGAATGTAGAGTAAAAATACAATGAAGAAATTTTCAATCATGATATGTCTGGTTTCAGCACTTCTGCTGGGAATGGCCAGTTGCGGCGATTCACAGCAGAAGCGACTGCGACTGAGCAAACAGGAGAAGGCCCGACTCGACAGCATCGACCGGGCTTCGCTCAAGGTGGGTGTGATGCCTACGCTCGATTGCCTTCCGGTATATCTGGCTTACGAGGACAGCATCTTCCTGAAGCAGGGAGTAACGGTACATCTCTATCGCTACAATGCGCAGATGGACTGCGATACAGCCATCGCCCGAAAGAGGGTAGAGGGTACGGTGACCGACCTGGTGAGAGCTGCCCGCCTGCAGAAGCAGGGTACACAGCTCTTCTATCCTGTCTCTACCAATCTGTACTGGCAGCTTATCACCAACCGCAAGGCGCGTATCTCGGAGCTGAAGCAGCTGTCAGACAAGATGATAGCCATGACCCGTCATTCTGCCACCGATTATCTCTCTACGCTTGTCATCGACAGCGTGAAGACCAAGTATGACGTATATCGCGTGCAGATCAACGACCTGAACATCCGCCTGCGTATGCTCCTCAACAATGAGATGGATGCCGCCTGGATGCCGGAGCCATACGCCACACAGGCAAGAATGGCTAAGCATGTGGCACTGGCGGATAGTAGAGACAAGAACCTCCAGTTGGGAGTGATTGCCTTCCGCAGCAAACTGAAGGCGGAACCTCGAAGAAAAAATCAAATCGACAGATTCGTGAAAGCTTACGACATCGCTGTAGATAGCATCAATAAGAATGGCGTACACCACTATGCCGCTTTACTGACCAAGTATTATGGTATTGATGCCCAAACCGTTAGCAATCTGCCAAAATTAAAGTACAGTCACGCTATGGAGCCTCGCCAGCGAGACCTTAAGGTGGCAGATATTAACAATTAAACAACTACAATTATGTCAGAAGAAGTAAATTTGTCAGAAGAGTCTAATAACCCAGAAGAAGATGTTCTGGATCAGGATTTTTTGTTGGAGAAGGTAGATGAAATGCGTGATTTGATTCATCAGCAGCGTTTCGCCGAATGCAAGCCAATGCTTGTAGCAATTTTTGAAAACTGTCCGAACCATAAGCAGTATATGCGCCGTCTGATGCATGGCTTGCTGACAACCGTTCTCGCCAACATGAGTCTCTTGCAGCGCAAGAAGTTGCCTGATGATATGCTTGGCATTCTCAAGCAGTATGTCAAACCATCAGAGGAACTTGATATCCCGGAAATGACACCCGAGGCTAGAACGAAGTTCGTCTTCGGCGCTGTTTCTGAGCTTGACCAGCTTCTGGAAGATATCGAGATGGATATCCGTTCAGAACAGGGTATTTTCAAGGATTTGAAAAAGCAGGGCGAGGCGATAGATATCAAAGAGGTGAAGCCAACCCTCGAGAAATTCGTTTCCCGAGAGGCGATGCTTTTCCTGAACCACGACCTCTCGAAGGAGGAGCAGGACCAGGCTTCAGCCCGTCTGTATCAGGAGTGGGAAGAGTATCGCGAAAAGATCTTCGACAGATTTGTCTCTTCTGGATATTGGAATGATGAGGAACGTGCTGTTGTCAAAGACACCATCCTTTCGCCTACAGTTGATTCCTTGACCTCTCAGCTTCTGGTGAGTGCCATTACGCTCTCTGCCGCCACCGTTTTCGATATGGGTAAATTCACTTTGCTCTACGATATCTACCGCCTGGCAGATGACGATGAGGTGAAGGTGCGTGCCCTCCTGGGATGGCTGCTGGTTTCTACGAATTGCGGCTGCTACGAACAGCAGCCTGACTTCCGTAGCTTTGCAGAGCAGTTGACCGAGGATTGCAAGAATGATCCAGACTTGCTTGCCGAAATCATAAAAGCCCAGAAGATGCTTGCCGTGACTGTATTCAGCGAGCAGAAGTCTATCGACTATACCAATGACATCATGGCATCGCTGTCAAAACGTTTCCTCGGCGACCTGAAGGATAAGGTAGCCAATTTGCTGGAGGCTGATGAAGATATGCGAAATATCTTCGGAATTGAGGATGACGAGGAAACTTCGGAAGAGAGTCCTATCCGTTCTGTCGATATCAATACCGACGAGGATGGAATCCCTAATCTCGACGTGGATATGGATAGCCCGCTCTCTATGGATGAAATGATGGATAAGGGCATCGATATCCTCTTGCCGCAGTTTAAAATGTTACGAGACCAGACAGAGTTCTTTACTCATCTGTACAATTGGTTCATGCCTTTCTATCTGAAGAATCCTCATATAACCGAGGCTCTCGGATTCGTAGATGAGAAGAGAAAGTTCTGTAAGGCTTTCTGTTCTACTGCAAGATCTTGTCCTGCCGATGCCTATTCCCTGGCAAACCTGATCGTCTCTCATCCTAATGAGATACCGGAGAATATTGTTGACTGTTACGATGACCCTGAGGATGAGGGAGATGGCAGCGAGCCTGCAGATGAGGAAGAGATTGTTAATGAATTTTTTAAAGAGCCTGGAGAGCATCGTGCAAAGCGTATCCGTATCAACTACATCCGCAACCTCCTGCGCTTTTCCAAGTTTTATAAAGAGAAGGATGAAATCTTCAATATCCTCGACGAGCTGGATGATGACAAACCAGCCTATGCCGTCTTGGCGGGTCCTCTTTTCCAGGATGAATTCTTCGATAAGTACCGCATGGCTATAGCCCGCTATTCCTTCCGCCGCGAGTTCCCTGACCTGGTTGAAGTGATGCTGGAAGGTGTGCCATGCGACACGCTGGAGATGCACTTCATGAAGGGATGGGTATGTATGCAGAAGGGAAACAATCATAGTCTCCGCATGGCTGTCGATCATTTCAAGAAGATGCTGAAGATAAAGCCTGACATGAAGCAGGTATATCTCCAGCTGGGCATCTGCTATCGTAATCTCATCCAGGTGGATGAGTATCTGGAGAATTTCGACAAGCTGATGGAGTTCAAGGATTCATTCTCAGAAGAGGAACTCTTCGAGTTGAAACTGGATAAACTGAAGTTCCTCGTCATGAACAACCGACTTGAAGAGGCGATGCCGCTGGCTTACGAGCTGGATTATACCCATCCGGAGAATCAGATGGCGGGGGCCTTGCTCACACAGCTGCTTATCAAGATAGGTGGCGAACATGCGGAAGAGAACTTCCAGAAGGCTCATCAGCGCCTGGATGAATATTTCGCCGAAGCGAACGAGCTTTTCGGTAGTTTCGAGAAAATGAAAAAAGAGGGTAAGGATACGAAGAATATGATGATGCAGGCGATGGATCTCTTCTTCAAGATGATGAAGAATGATAAGGCTGCCGAAGCGTACAACAACTATTCGCTTGGTCTCCTGGCATTGATAGAACATCAGCCGAAAAAGGCTATGGGACCTTTCTTCAGGGCTTATGCCTATTATGTGGAAAAGGATGAGAATGTATTCTTTGAAGCCCTTAAGGAAGACTATAAATGGTTGAAGAACTATGGATGTTCTTACACTGATTTGATGATTATCTATAATCAGATAGTGGCTGAACACCAGCAATCGCAAGAAGAAATAAAGAAGTATGCCGATAAATCAGAATAGAAATAACAATAACAAGACACAGATAGATACCAACTACGCCCACCTGCAACCGCAGGCGGTGGAGTTGGAGAAGGTGGTTCTGGGTGCATTGATGATTGATACCGATGCTTTTTCGGTAGTATCCGAGATGCTGAAACCCGAAACCTTTTATGATCCGAGACATCAGAAAATCTACGAGGCGATTCAGACCATGAATATGGAGGAGCGCCCCGTGGATATCATGACCGTTACGGATGAACTCACCAAGATGGGCGCCATCGAGAAGGTGGGTGGAGCCGGTTACCTGATGGAGATTTCCTCGCAGGTGGCTTCGGCTGCCCACATCGAGTACCATGCCCGAATCCTGGCGCAGAAATATCTGCAGCGACAGCTCATCCATTATGCCGGCGACATCGAGACCCAGGCTTATGATGAGGGCGTGGATGTGGATGAACTCATGCAGCATGCCGAGGGTGAGCTTTTCCAGCTCTCTCAGGGTAATATGAAGCAGGATTATACCCAGATTGATCCGGTGATCAAGGATGCCGTGGATATCCTGCAGCGTGCTGCCCAGAACAAGGGCGGACTCACGGGTATTCCTACCGGTTACCAGCAGATGGATGATATGACTTCCGGATGGCAGCCTTCCGACCTGGTGATCATCGCCGGACGTCCTGCCATGGGTAAGACTTCCTTCGCGCTGAGTATCGCCAAGAATGTTGCGGTGGATCACGGGGTGCCTATCGGATTCTTCTCGCTTGAAATGAACAACGTTCAGCTGGTCAACCGTCTTATCTCGAATGTCTGCGAGATTTCGGGTAAGAAGATCCTGAACGGTCAGTTGGATCCAAGCGAGTGGGAGCGACTGGACAAGAAGATCCGTTCTCTCACGGGTGCACCTATTTATATAGATGATACTCCGGGCCTCTCCGTTTTTGAGTTGAGAACCAAGGCGCGCCGACTGGTGAGAGAGAAGGGGGTAAAGCTGTTGATGATTGACTATCTCCAGCTGATGAATGCCAACGGTATGAAGTTTGGTAGCCGTCAGGAAGAGGTTTCCACCATCTCTCGTTCCCTCAAGGGACTTGCCAAGGAGTTGAATATCCCGGTACTCGCCCTCTCTCAGCTCTCGCGTAACGTAGAAAACCGTGAGGGTCTCGAAGGAAAGCGACCACAGTTGAGCGACCTCCGTGAATCCGGAGCCATCGAGCAGGATGCCGATATGGTACTCTTCGTTCATCGTCCGGAATACTATCACATCTATCAGGATGAAAAGGGAAACGATCTTCATGGTATGGCGCAGATCATCATCGCCAAGCACCGTAAGGGTGCCACCGGAGATGTACTCCTGAACTTCCGTGGCGAGTTCACTCGCTTCCAGGATCCTACCGATTCCTATACTCCAGTACAGGAGGGTGGCGAAATCATGGGTTCCAAGATGAACAGTGGGGCTTCTGATGGAATGATTGCCAGCGGTGCCATTCCACCTCCGCCTATGACAGGACCTGACGGTCCGTTACCTTTCTAGTTGAAAAGAGAATAATTTCGTACCAGAACGTTCTTTTTCTGAATAATCTGGCATAAAAACGGCACATTTCTCTAGATTTTGGGTAAAAAATAGGTGGAAAATGGCAATTTGATAGATTTTCTATTAAAAAAGTTATAAATTGTTTGCGTATATCAGAGAAAATGATTACCTTTGCCAGCGATAAATGTATAACGTATAAAAATAGAAAAATATGAGAGCATTAGCGTTGAATATTACAAGCATTATTATTATTCGACTTCGACTGCAGCATGTAGGCGGAAGTGATAAGGTGTGCGTATAGTTCAGCGGTTTGGATATATTGAGCCTTTCTACACTTCCGTATATGGGAGTGAGAAAGGCTTTTTTAATTCCCAGCTCTTTACGCCCTTGCCAAAAGTAAGGGCGCAATGTTGCCCCTATAAGGGCAAAAGCTTTAATTAATAAGAGAAATAAAAATATTTAAGAGATATGAGTGACAGATTATTTATTTTCGACACAACCCTTCGTGATGGCGAACAGGTTCCAGGATGCCAGTTGAATACCGTAGAGAAGATTCAGGTAGCTAAGGCTCTGGAGCAGTTGGGCGTTGATGTCATTGAGGCTGGATTCCCTATTTCAAGCCCGGGTGACTTCAATTCCGTAGTAGAGATTTCCAAGGCTGTAACATGGCCTACCATCTGTGCGCTGACCCGTGCGGTGGAAAAGGATATCGACTGTGCTGCCGAGGCATTGCAGTATGCTAAGCATAAGAGAATTCATACGGGTATCGGTACCAGCGATAGCCATATCAAATATAAGTTCAATTCCAACCGCGAGGAGATCATCGAGCGTGCCGTGGCTGCTGTCAAGTATGCCAAGAAGTATGTAGAGGATGTGGAGTTCTACGCTGAGGACGCTGGTCGTACCGACAATGAGTATCTGGCTCGCGTGGTAGAGGCTGTCATCAAGGCAGGTGCTACCGTAGTTAACATTCCTGACACCACCGGCTATTGCTTGCCGGATGAATATGGTGCCAAGATCAAGTATCTGATGGATCACGTTGACGGCATCGAGAATGCATGCATCTCTACCCACTGTCACAACGATCTCGGTATGGCTACGGCAAATACCCTGCAGGGTGTATTGAATGGTGCCCGCCAGGTGGAGGTTACCATCAATGGTATCGGTGAGCGTGCGGGTAATACATCGCTCGAGGAAATCGCTATGATTCTGAAGTGCCACAAGAATATCAATATTGATACCAATATCAATACCACCAAGATTGTTCCGATGTCTCGTATGGTGAGCAGCCTGATGAACATGCCTGTTCAGCCTAACAAGGCGATTGTGGGCCGCAATGCCTTCGCTCATTCTTCTGGTATCCATCAGGATGGCGTGCTGAAGAATGTTCAGACTTACGAAATCATCGACCCTAAGGATGTGGGTTTGGATGATAATGCTATCGTTTTGACAGCCCGCTCTGGTCGTGCAGCCTTGAAGTATCGCCTCCACGTAAACGGCGTGAATGTAGATGACGAGGAGAAGCTCGACAAGATTTACAAGAAGTTCCTCCAGTTGGCTGATAAGAAGAAGGAGGTTACCGACGAGGATGTATTGATGCTCGCTGGTGCTGACTCTGCCGATAAGCATGGTGTTCAGCTCGACTGGTTGCAGGTTACCACCGGCAAGGGTGTGAAGAGCGTGGCAAGCATCGGCTTGAACATCGCTGGTCAGAAGTTCGAGGCAGCTTCATCAGGCAATGGTCCGGTAGATGCTGCCATCCGTGCCCTCAAGAAGGTCATCACCAAGGAGATGAACCTCAAGGAGTTCACTATCCAGGCGATTGACAAGGGTTCAGACGATGTGGGTAAGGTTCACATGCAGGTAGAATACGATGGCCATGTATATTATGGCTTCGGCGCAGATACCGATATCGTGACAGCTTCCGTAGAGGCTTACATCGACTGTATCAACAAGTTCAAGGTAAGATAAAGTATAATTCAGATAAATATATAATAAACAGGATATTATGAATACATTATTCGACAAGATTTGGGACAAGCACGTTGTCCAGATTGTAGAAGACGGCCCTACACAGCTTTACATCGACCGTCTCTACTGTCACGAAGTAACATCACCTCAGGCATTCGCTGGTATGCGAGCACGCGGACTCAAGATGTTCCGTCCAGACCAGATTTTCTGTATGCCTGACCACAATACTCCAACCCACGATCAGGATAAGCCAATCGAGGATCCTATCTCAAAGAAGCAGGTAGATACCTTGGCAAAGAACACCGCTGATTTCGGCGTAACCCACTTTGCCATGAACACAAAGGACAATGGTATCATCCACGTAGTAGGTCCTGAGAAGGGTCTTTCTCTTCCAGGTATGACCATCGTCTGCGGTGACTCTCATACATCTACCCATGGTGCCATGGGTGCCGTAGCCTTCGGTATCGGTACTTCTGAGGTCGAGATGGTGATGGCTTCACAATGTATTCTCCAGAGCAAGCCAAAGTCTATGCGCATCAGCATCAACGGCAAGCTCGGCAAGGGTGTTACCGCTAAGGATGTTGCCCTCTATCTCATGAGCCAGCTCACTACTTCGGGTGCTACCGGTTACTTCGTTGAGTACAGTGGCGATGTAGTGAAGGATATGTCAATGGAAGGTCGTCTCACCCTCTGCAACCTCTCTATCGAGATGGGTGCCCGTGGTGGTTTCGTAGCTCCTGATGAGACCACATTCGAGTACATCAAGGGCCGTGAATATGCACCTAAGGGTGAAGAGTGGGACAAGGCTGTGGCTTACTGGAAGACCTTGAAGAGTGGCGATGATGCTGTATTCGACAAGGAGTTGACTTTCGAGGCAAAGGATATCGAACCACGCATCACCTACGGTACCAACCCAGGTAT
>ENA-UERG01000962-UERG01000962.1-human-gut-metagenome-genome-assembly--contig:-NODE-962-length-26074-cov-16.058430_pt1 | contig 26074 bp, 24 predicted proteins | sample MGYA00242954_ERZ507954 | MGnify/ENA primary metagenome ERZ507954 (study PRJEB26167, sample SAMN06115478) | human gut metagenome | host: Homo sapiens | place: China:Sichuan | collected 2015-01-21... | reverse complement strand
CTTCTTTCTCCCGTCGCCTGCGGTCGGATAAAGGCGATTGTCTTTTTCCTTTTTTATATAAGGAATAACATTATTAAACAATTCTTTTACAGCAATTTCTGATTTTATCTCAACCGAAAGATTTTTATCTCTATATTTCTGAATGCGATGTGTAATCTCGTCTTCAAATTTTCGTACACCTGATAATGATGCAATAAAATCATTTAATTGGCTAATAGTTCCATCTATTGATTGTAAAGTACACTTATCCTCATCATCACATCGAATTAACTTCTTTGCATTATAAGAAAACAATTTAAACATATCTACATATGAATCAATGTAAATTACGTTAAAAACATAATCGATATCATACATATAACCTTTTTGATTCATTTCAAATAGGTTTTTAACATCTCCGCCCCAATAAAGAATTGGAATTCCCAACATTTCCGTTTCATTATAATGCGCTTCTAATTTTATATACAAAATATTCTCATCGCTTAAAGCAACTCCACTCATTTTTGCGCGTAATTTTTCTGTATTATTGTCTTCATCTGATATATCAATTGCAACCATTATAACTATGGGGGTGGAAGTATTATGACAAAAATAATCCGTTTCTACGCAATTTTTTTTACGAGTTTCCTTCTCGAAAAGTAATTTCAGCGCGTGAATAAAATTGCTTTTACCTACATCATTAAGCCCAAAGAACACATTTCGATTGGATAATTCAACAGAAATTGATTCAAAATTTCTATAATTTTCAATTGTAATACTCTTAAACTTCATTACGTAACCTTTTGCGGATATATTATTTTTATTAAAATCACATATTGTGTCTTCACATAAATTATTATACCATATATTGTGATTTATTACAACTTTTTCCAATATTTCTCTTAAAATTTTTCTCTATACTTTAATATAAACTTTGCTCTATCTCAAAGCCGCCTTTGAATACTACTTTGATTTTTTCTTTCGATTCTACAACAATATATTCGATCACCTGCCGGACGAGTTTATCCTCGTATTTCAAAGGATGATTTTTTAAACCGTCCATTACCATCACGATATCTTCTACTCGTTTTTTTGCATCTTCACCTTTTTGTTCCGTCTTTGCCAAATTTGCTAATTTTTTCTCCAAAGAGGTCTTTTCCTCTATGAGTTTCTTAGCCTGCTTTTCATCGAACTCATCGGCGTTATCGCTTGATACTGCATTCAACATATTTTTAAAAGTTTCTTCAATCTTTGCAATTTTTATCTGTATTTCCTTCGCCTCGCTTGAAATGTTTTCTATATCTATTTCTGCTGCAATGTGCCGTTGCAGTATTCCCAACAACTCCGTATTTTGATTTGCCGCCGTCGTTATTGCATTTATTACGCCTTCATGCATTACGCGTTCTTCTATTGTGGGCGAATGATGGCAGTATTTCTTACCGTAATCAAGCCGATTTATGCATCGCCATACAATTTTCTTTTTTCCTCGGCTTGTCCACGTACACCTTCTATAAGGAGTATGGCATTCTCCGCATATAAGCAATTCCGTTAAAGCATACATACTTGAATACTTACCGCTTGATGTTTTTGTACCGATTTGTTTTACCTTCGATTTGCTCTTCCGTTTAGCCAATTCTTCCTGCACTCGCGCAAACATTTCTTTCTCGATAATCGCGGGATGGTGATTTTCTATATAATATTTCCGCCTTTCGCCGTTATTGACTTTTACCTTTTTAGATATGCAATCTTCGGTATACGTTTTATTTGTAATTACATCCCCCGCATATTTTTCATTGCTTAATATTGAGCGGACAGTCGATGAACGCCACTTCCTTTTCCCACACGGCGTCGGTTTATCTGCTTGTTCAGTTTTTCGACTATTCTGCTTAAACTATCCCCTGAAATAAAATTATCATAAATCATTTTTACGGTCTCGGCTTCTTCGGGAACGATTTCCGGATTACCATCCGCCCCTTTTTTGTAGCCGAGAAATTTTGTATAATGAAACGGCGCGTTTCCTTCTTTGGCACTTTGTGCTTTACCAAACTTAACGTTTGCGCTTATATTTTCGGACTCGCTCTGTGCGATACTTCCGTAGATACTGATATAAAACTCCGCTCCGGGCTTTATACTGTGTATCCCTTGTTCTTCAAAATATACGTCTACACCGAGTTCTTTCAGCATTCTCGTGTATTTCAGACAATCCAACGTATTTCTTGCAAACCGTGAAATCGATTTCGTAATTATCAAATCAATCTTACCCCGTTTACAGAGCCGTATCATTTTATTGAATTCTTCTCTGTTTTTTATGCTCGTACCCGAAATCCCCTTATCTGCGAAGATACCCGCCAAAGTCCATTTCGGCTCACTACGTATTTTTTCCGTGTAATAATTGACTTGCGTTTCGTAACTGTTGAGTTGTTCTTCCTGTTTTGTAGACACTCGGCAATATGCCACCACCCGCTGTTGTTTGTAGCGATTGTTAGCGTTCTCTTGCGCACTAATCGTCGGATTTATCACATGTACGACTTTTTCTTTTCGATCAGTTTGCGGTTGTTGCATCGTTATTCCTCCGTATTTATTTCTTGTCCGTTATCAAGAATCAAGCCCGTTACGCCATTTGCGTATAATTTGATCGAATTCGTCGTCCTGATCAGCATTTCGTTTGAAAACAACGACATTTTTGAACTTTCAGTAAAAATATCTCTTAACTTTTGAGCACGGCTTTTACTTGAATCGGAATCAATATATTTTCTTGCTGCGGACTCGAACAATTTCTTTTGCACTGTTTCATTATTTCCGGCAGAGGCTTTTATGAAATCCGCAATTTTTTCTTCCGTGTATTGCCGTTTTTCGTTCGATTCAATTTCGGTGTTTGGCGGTGTTTTCAATTTATCGGGATCTTCAATCATTCGATTCAAAAGTTTTACGATATCATTCAGAAGCGACTCGTCCGATTTCGTAATTGCCGTTTTACATAAAGGATTTTTGCAGTACCATCTCACCGGAATTGCTCTATGCAGATTTATGTGGCGTTTCAACTGTACGCCGCATTTTGCAAAGCATATCGGCAAGGAAAGGGTATAAATTCCGTTCTTACGGTCGGTATTCTTCTGATTGTTTCTTGATTGTTTTACTCTCTGTATCTTTTCATAAGTATCGTTATCGAGAGTGGCGGGATACACAGCGTTACCCAAGTATTTTTTCTCATCGAGCAATCGCATTATTCTTGCCGTATTCCAACCCGTAACCCCGCAGGCATACTCTACGGACTTTTTATTCAATATTTCCGCGATTTGTAATAACGATTTCCCGTTAAGGTACGCTTCACGTATATATTTCAACGTTTCAATGTTTTCTTCCTGAATTTTTATCTCGCCGTTTCGGTAACAATAGCCGAATAAAATATTTCTGTTTTTCATTTATCTCCGCACCGCCATTTTTCTGATATTTCCTCGGTTGCAGTTATACCGCCTTTCAGAAAAAATATCAACTTCCCTTTATCTTCCACAACAATTTTTTCAACAATTTCCTCGAAAAGTTTTTCATCAAATCTGCTTGTAAGCGCATATCCGCATATAGTTTCGTTTAGTTCGTTCAGTTCGCATAGGCATAGTTCGGCAACATCTGCGGAAAGTTTCTTTTTTCGTTCCGCACGTAAGATTTTAATTTCGTTACCGATCTCGGACGTTTGTTTTGTATATTCCGTTGCCGACAAAATTCCGTTGGTATATAATTTTGCCACTACAAAGTTTTTTGCGCTCAAATCGGTAATTTCTTTATCTATGCGTTTGATTTCATTCTTATTTTCGCTCGTCAGACTCTGTAAAATTTCAAGATCTTTTATTAAATCTTCTATAATTTCACGACGGTTGAATTTCAATCGATATACCATTTGAGTAAACGTCTCGTACAATGCATCATCGCGTATTCGCCGACTTTTGCATTTTCCCGTACTTGCATTCAGCGAACATTGCCAATATGTTTTTCCTCGGCAAATATTTTGCCGAAAAACTCGACCGCAATCCGGGCATCGAAGTTTCCCCGTAAAAACGCTTGTTACTTTTCCGCACCGCTTTATCCCCCTCTTTTTTAATTCTATAAGATTTTGCACTCTTTGAAATACTTCCCGCTCTATAATCTGCGGATAATAATTTTCAATATAATATTTTGCTTTCTCTCCGCGATTTTCTTTTCTTTTGAACGGTAAAGATTGTGTTGTATATCGTTTTGGGAAAACGGCGTCTCCGGCATATTTTTCATTATTTAAAATATATCTGACAGTTCCTATTTTCCACGGCTCGTTTTCATTTTTATTTGGACTGGCAACCTTCTCGTCGTTAAAAACATCTACGATTTGTTGTAATCCATAGCCTTGCAGATATAACCCGTAAATTTTTCGGATCGTTTCGGCTTCCGACTCGTTTACAACAACATCTTTTCCTTTCAGCATATAACCGTAAGCCGGTTGAGATATTATATATTCCCCCGTTGCCATACGCTTTTGTATTCCCCAACGCAAATTCCCCGATATGGTTTCACTCTCTTGCTGAGCCACCATACCGGGGAAGGTTACGATCATTTCCATATTCATTTGCGTTGTGTCTATACCTTGTTCTTCGAAATACACGCTCACCCCGAAGTCTTTTAACATACGAAGCATTGACAGTAAATTTTCAGTATTTCTTGCAAGTCGCGAAACAGACTTGGTAATAATTCTGTCTATTTTTCCTTGCGAACAATCTTTGAGTAATCGGTACAACTCATCTCGTTTCGCCATTTCCGTTCCGCTCAAACCTTCATCTGCGTAGATATCAATAAGCGTGTATTGAGGATTCTGCTTTGCATAGCCACTGTAATGCTTTATTTGCGCCGCAAACGAATGAATTTGGTCTTCGGAATCGCTTGATACACGGCAGTATGCCGCAAGTCTTATTTTTTCTTCTCGCTTCTTTAATTCCGGCGTTATATCCGTTATCTGCATATTCGCTCTTCTCCTTTTACATGATTCGCTTTTATGTAACGTAATCATATCATAGAAGTTCGCTTCTATCCAGCGTTTTTCGCCATCTTTTTTGACAGTCTTGCTTTTTCTACTTTTTATACGAAAAAGCGGCGTCTTATCTACCCATATCAGACAAAACGTCGCTTTTATTAAATTTAAATTTATTTTTACGAACTCAGATTATCCATTGACCGTTTCTATTTGAAGTTCGCCCTTTTATAAGTCCTTTTTCTTTTAATTTCTTTAATATCTTGTCAAGCGTATTTTTAGACACCTTACATTTTTCTATTAGATTTTGCCTCGAAATAAACGGGTTTTCTTTTATTGCTTCATATATAGATTCTTCGTTCTCTTTCAACTTTATTTCCCCAGTTATTTCCCCAGTTATTTCCCCACTTTTAGTTTCGGGTTTATCAAACGGAATAGTAACCGTAATCATATTTTCGGAAAACGTATACGCTTTTTCTCCGTATTCCCTTACGACGATAGGAACGCCGTGTCCTGAATGCTCCACGATACCGCATTGAAGAAAAATTTTCATTAGTTCCTTATTTACCGGTTCGGTTTTTCCCGATAAAAATTCTTCTTTGGTAAGATTTTTAGGGATACCGCCATACGATACAATTTCTAATCGATCGTCAAACCAATATACCGCCGGCGATAATTCTTCCGACCACTTATTGTGTACGCAGGCATTTATCCACGCTTCTTTAAACGCTTCGCTATTAAACAACCTATGCTCTTTTCTCGGTCTGACAGAAACGTCTATAAAAGTTTCATTTAAAGCATCGCAATAATTGATAACCTTTTCAAGAGACTCTATCAGACAAGTAAAACCATATTCATTACGTTTTATAAAAACCGATTTATCATTCCCTTTGAAAACCGCGACTTTTATCGAGTTCATATTCTCATCGGCAAGTATATCCGCTAAAAGATTGAATTTTCCGTCCGATGTACAAAGTCCGAAATTTTTATAGAACGTTTCTTCTTGTATATGAATTCCGTGAGATATTAAATATTGTTTCAACTTATTAAAAGTATAATCATCTCTCAATACAGGAATGTCCTTAATCGCTTTTTCGGGAATCGAAAGCGATTCAATATACCTTTGCTCGATTTGTTCTTCGGTCATACTGCGACAACTCGTTCCAACGCGAATAAAACATCCCGCCGCGCTTCTTCCGTATTTTTTAATATAATACAGCGACTTTCCCTTGCGAACGGAAACTACCACAACGTTTTTCCCGTCAACGTACTGCGTTCCGAGCGTAACGTATTCTTGCGGGTTAGGTAAAATCTGCGTGGTAATAATATCCGCGATACGCTTTTGAACGTCATCGAGATTTTCAACCCCTATTACCGTACCGTCGTCTTCAACACCGATATAAATATTTCCGTCGAAACTGTTTAAAAAAGCGTCTATTTCTTTTGGCAGAGTGTCATTTAATACTCTTTTTAATTCGCTCGTTTCCGTTTCTTGAAATATCATATTCGCCCTCCGCTAAGGTTAATTTCAATAATATTATATCATTTATCTAATATTTTTTCAAGCCGTAACGTATATTAAAAGCGAATAAAATTTGTAGAATAACGGCAATTTTTATAATCAATCAACGATTATTCTTTCACAGCCGTAATGCTCGGCAGAAAGTTTTACGATTTTTTTATACTCCGCTTCCGTTAAAAGTTCTGCTCTTAATAGCAACCTGAGCATATTCACGCTGTAATAAAATGCCGCGTTTTTCTTATCCTGTTCTGCCGTCATCTTTATTTTCCCCCGCATTGCCTTTTAAGCCTACGCTTATAGAAATTGCTTTATTTACCCTGTCCATAATACGATTATCCAACTTTCCGACGTATTCTTTCAATCGACTTTTATCTACCGTGCGTATCTGTTCCAGCAGTACCACGGAATCTTTTTCAAATACCTCTTCGCCTATCTCTATATGCGTAGGCAGCTTTGCTTTATTTTGCCTGCTCGTTATTGCCGCCACGATCGTGGTAGGGCTGTATTTATTCCCCATATCGTTTTGTATCACGAGTACGGGGCGAACGCCGCCCTGCTCGCTTCCGATCACGGGATTCAAATCCGCGTAATAGATTTCGTTTCTCTTTATATCTTTCATATCGTTTCTTCCTTTTATGTGAATAGCGGGCTTGTCCGTTCAAAACAAGCCCGTCTTCTCTCCGTTCGGTATCAATAATAATGCGTTCCCGTCATCGTGATATCCGCATACAACACGATATCGCCTACCGTTCCTGCGGGAAATTCACCCGTAAACGGCTGAGTTAAATTCCAGTCGAGATACCAACCGCTGAATCTATACGTTGCCGAAGGACTTCCGCTGCCGGAATGGTAAATACCGCCGCAACCGTAATCTCTTTTAAGCGTGCTTATGGTTACTTTTTCGCCGTACTTATAACTCGTAGGATATACGCCGTCAGCAAGGCGGCTGTTGCCGTGTTCCGAGCCAACTTCGAACAAACCGAGTTTAGACGTAGATTTCCCGCACAAATAAGTGATCGAATACGTTTTGTCTTTATCCCCGAATTCAAAGTTCGGACGATCCATCGCAAGGCTTTCTACGATACCCTGCTTCTTCACAAGCGAAGTATCGGTATCGAACGTGTATTTCACGAGCGTATTGCCGTCCGCATCGTTTAACGTTACGATCGTAGAAGAATAGTAATTCGAATTGATTGCCGCAATAATTTTGTTATGGTTTTCAATCGACAAGGGATGCCGATGATGCTTCTTTCTGAATACCTCGGTCACGCCAGTGAAGAAACGACTAAAATATACGCTTATGCAGATACCGAAATGAAACGTGCAGCAATTGATAAGGCTGATATCGTCCGCAATGAGACGCCTCAGTCTGTACCAACTTGGATTGATGATGAGGAAATGATCCTTAAATTATCCGGTCTCATTTGATGAAACAGGCTATTTTGTCATATTCATAGATAAATCTTCAACCATTTCTACGTTTTCAAGGTATTTCGGATCGATGATCAATTCCGATTCCCCGCGTTGGTCGATATATGCGAATATATGCTTTTTATCTATTTCTGCCTGATATATTTTTCCTTGTTCCTCAAATCTCCCTGCAAACCATTTTGCCGTTTCGTAATTAGTCGTCCAGGACAACACCCGAACGTTCTTTCCGTTATATTCGGTTACTCCGCGATAAGCCGTTACTTTTTCCGGTAGTTCCTGCCATTTTTTATATCCCGCTTCGCTCATTAAGAACTTTTTATCTGCGCGCCTGAACATCCTCGTCAGTTCCGTTTTCGTGAAGTTGGGATTTATATTCGGCTGTTCATCGCGTACCCAGCACTCGGCAAGCGTTTTGGCAAAATCTTCTTCCGACAAATACTCCTGCACATATTTTAAAAACGTCAGACAATACGGTTTCGTAACGTAGAAAAATATTTCACTCGCAGACTTCGCTTTCTCTATACGAATTTCTTTTTCTTTACGCCATTTCTCAAAACCGTCTTCCGTCATAATATTCTCAAAAGATGGTACGCCTTCTTTAACGCTTACTAACGCATACCCCGAATCGGTAAACGGGTGTTTTACTATTGCCGGCGACATTTCCGTCCTTATCGGTTTCATTGCCAAAAATATTTTCGCAACTTCCTTCACGCCGTCCAAATTCGTCTGTTTCATTTCTCATATTCACCGTGTAAAATCGTCTTCGTTCGTTTCGCTGACCTTATTTATTCCCGAAAAAAGCGTTTTTTGCTTTTTCGCTAAAACCGGCATTAACTGCGCGCGGTATCTTATATCGGCTACCTTGTCGAGGTATATCCCTATCGTCGTTATAAACGGCTCGCCGTTATTCGTTATTGTAACATCGCCGCGCTTTCCGTTCTTACAAATAAAATCTGCCACTTCGTCAATATTTTTAAGTTGCCTGTTTTCCGTCATCGAATAACCTATAAGGTTTAAATTTTCCGTTAAATCCATAATCTCTATTCTCCTATTTTTTTTGCATAAAAAAAGACGTATAACTTTTACGCTATACGCCTGAATTTTTATGTAATTTTCTTTTCCGTACTTCCGTCAAGCACGAATTTTTGCCGTTGTACGAGTTCAAATCCCGTTAAAATTGAAAAAACTCCGTTTTACATCTACGGATTTTGACACCGATTTACAGGCTTTCAAGCACGAAAAAAGCCCGATGAAATCGGACTTTTTCGGGCAAATATCTTTTTTGTCGCCACAATATGGTGCGGATGAAGGGACTCGAACCCATATGGTCTCCCACAGGAACCTGAAACCTGCGCGTCTGCCAGTTTCGCCACATCCGCAAATTTTTTGCTTACACGGTTTACAAAAGCTCAATCGATTTCCGTCAATGCCATCGCCGTCTTTTTCAATTCGCCGTTCAGACTCTCGATTTTCCAGACGGTACCGCCGCTTGAAATCACGCCGCACACCTGTTCATCTTCGAGTACAAGCGCCGAATTGTCCTCTAATCCGTAAGCACTGCCGTTATTATAGCACAAAATTTTATCAAAGTCAACCATTCTTGCGCCATAATGCGGAGAAATTTTTCCTTTTATCCAGCCAAGCCCGGAAAACATTGAATATTTTTCGCCGTTTCCTTCGACGGCAGAATCGGTGTACATATCCGAAAACCAGCAAATCGCGCCCGCAGAAAGCCCGCAAAGCACAACTCCGCGTTCGTACGCCTCACGAATCAGGGGCAAAATTCCCGTTTTCTTCCACTGCTCTATCATGAACACGGTGTCGCCGCCGCCCACGTAAATCATATCCGCTTTATCGAATTTTTCTTTCATGCGAGATAAATCCACGTCTTTGAAAACGCACAGCGCCACGTCCGTTTTAATATCGAAAACGCCGGTGTACACTTTATGAAACGTATTGTAATACGGCATGAAATCATGGCTTGCCGTAGGCAAAAACAACGCGTTCGCTCTCCGTTCTCCCGCACGCGCTTTCGCTCTTACCGCAATATATTCGTCTATTTTCAGCGTGGTCCGCTCTTTCAGCTCCCCTCCGCCGATCGCAATCAACGTTCTTTGCGCCATGATTTTCCTTATCCGAAAGTCTGTCGGCGGCACAGTTTCCCGCGCCGCCTTTCAGCGCTTTCGATGCTTGTATCTTTACAGCCGGAGTTACTTCGTTCCGAACAGTCTGTCGCCCGCGTCGCCCAAACCGGGAACAATATAGCAGTGCTCGTTCAGAATCGGGTCGATCGCCGCCACGTACACTTCAACATCCGGGTGATCGGCAAGCACTTTTCTGATGCCTTCGGGGCAGGAAACGATGCAGCAAAGTTTAATATCTTTCGCGCCGCGCTTTTTAATCATCGTAATCGCGTCGGAAGCGCTGCCGCCCGTAGCAAGCATGGGGTCTACCACAAGCAAAGTTCTCATTTCGCTGTCCGCGGGAAGTTTACAATAGTATTCCACGGGCTGATGCGTTTCGGGGTCGCGGTACAAACCGATATGCCCCACTTTTGCGTTTGGAATCAGCTGCAATACGCCGGAAACCATACCGAGTCCCGCGCGAAGAATGGGAACCACGCCCACCGTGCGCCCGGAAACCATTTTGCAATGCGCGGTAGCCACAGGCGTTTCCACATCCACGTTCTCCAAAGGCAAATCCTTCGTCGCCTCGTACGTTTCGAGCATCGCGATTTCTTCGGCAAGCTCCATAAACTGCTTCGTGCGCGTAGATTTATCGCGCAGAATCGCCAGCTTATGCTCGATCAGCGGATGCTGAACGTAGTGAAATTTGGGGTTATCCAGAAATTCATACTTTTCCATGATTGTATATCTCCTTGCTGTAGTTTTTCGGTTTTTATCATCCGGATGTTCCGGTCTTTAGAGCAGGCTTCGGAACACATTCCGAAGCCTGTCCGCAAAAATCACTTAATATATTCTTTTTTGCAATATTTTTCTTCAATCGCTTTGATTTTGGCAATTCTTCTGTCGTGCCGCTCGCCGCCCATATATTCGCAGGTAAGAAATTCCGTAACGATTTCTTCCATCAGCCCCGCGCCGATCACGCGTTCGCCGAAAGCAAGCATATTCGCGTCGTTATGATAACGCGTATATTTCGCGCAATACGTATCGTGGCAGTGCGCGCAACGAATTCCGGGTACTTTGTTCGCCACGATGGAAACGCCGATGCCGGAAGAACAAATCACGATTCCTCTCTCGCATTCTCCGCTTGCAACGGCTTCCGCCGCTTTCAGCGCAAAATCGGGATAATCGCACGAATCCGCGGTATACGTACCGAAATCAACGTATTCGTGTCCGTTTTTTTCCAGAAACGCAAGCAACGCTTTTTTCAGATTCAATCCGCCGTGATCGCATGCTACGGCAATTTTCATACGCCTTTTCTCCTTTGAGCAACCTCTTTGGTATTTTCTTATCGATTATATCACTTTCTATTAAAAATTTCAAGCGTTTGGCGCGTGTTTGCGGTAAGTTCCGGTTATATTTTTTTCGGCGCCGCCGTTCTCTTTTTTTTCGTTCCGCTCTTCGCCCGCGCTTTACCGTTCGCGCCGCCCTTCGAAGTTTTCTTCGCCGATTTCTTCTTTGCGCCCGTTCCCGCTTTTTTCGTCGGCTTCTTTACCGAAGTTTTTCCGCCTGTTTTTACAGCCCGAGGCTTCTTCGTAAACCACTTTTCTTCGATGGCGGGAAACGCCGCGATGATTTTTTCCAGCGTTTCCGCATACGTCTTTTCGTCTTTTCCGTACGGATCGGGAATATCCTCTCCCGTGAGATCCGCAAAACAGAAAACGTTATTTTTCGCCGACGGCTTTCCCGCCTCTTCCAGAAAACGCTTTCTCGCGGGTTTTAAAAGTTCGCTTTGCGCGCGCGTCATGCAGAGAACAATATCCGCCGATAGGAGCGTTTCTTTCGTAAGCGAAGTGGAGGAAAAATACGGCAGCATAAGTCCTGTATTTTCCAGCGTTTTCGCCGCTTTTTCGTTCATATCCCGCTCGGTCGGCGAAACATTCAATCCCGCCGAAGTAGCCACCGCAGGCAAGCTTTTGCGTTTGATTTCCGCCGAAAACGCCGCTTCCGCCATCGGCGAACGGCAAGTGTTTCCCGTGCAGACAAACACTATTTTTTTAATTTTCTGCTTCGCCATCTTCCGGTCTACTCTCCCTCGGCAGAATCCGCCGCGCCTCTTCTTTCATTTCTTCAATGCGGCACGTCCGCCGAAACGCAGGCTTTGCGCAGACGATTCAGAACGCCCGCCATCACCCCGTCTTTTTGCTTCGGTTCCACGGCAATCAGTACGTCCGCCGTTTTTTCCGCCTGTCTGAGAAGCGCAAACAGATTTTCCGCCATCTCCTCGCCCGTCGCGCCCAAATCCAGCACAGAATATCCCGCCGCGGTCAGCTCAACGGCAACGCCGTGTTCGCACAAAATATACGCGCGCCGTCCTTTCGCGACTTCCTCCGCAGCCTTTTGCGCCGCCTTGTCCGCCTCGTTTTCCGTAAACAGCGCCGTTTCGCACCTCGGCGAATAATGCTTATACATCATTCCGGGACTTTTCGCCCTGTCGCCGGGCTTTAAAACCGGCTCGTACACGTCGCATCTTCCGCACACAGCGGCAATCATCTCCCGCGTAATCAGCCCAGGGCGCAAAATCACGGGATAATCGCCCGTAACGTCCGCCACCGTGCTTTCGATGCCGCCGCTGCACGCCCCGCCGTCTAAAATCAGCGGAATTTTACCGTTGAAATCGTCGAACACATGCTGCGCCGTAGTGGGCGAAACGTGCTTCGATAAATTCGCGCTCGGCGCCACAATGGGAATATCCGCCTCCCGCAGAAACGCCTGCGCGTCCTTATGCGACGGCACGCGTACGGCAAGCGTGTTCAGCCCGCACGAAACGCGCGGCGATACCTTGCCCGTGGAAGGATACACCAACGTAAGCGGGCCCGGTAAAAACGCCTCGCGCAGTTTTTTCGCGTACGGCGGATCGTAATCGATGATTTTCGATAAATCGTACTCCTCGTGCACGTGCGCTATCAGCGGATTATCGTTCGGGCGCCCCTTGATTTCAAAAATACTCTTCACGGCGTCGTCGTTTTTCGCGTCGCCGCCCAGCCCGTACACCGTTTCGGTGGGCATCGCCACCACGCCGCCGGAAAATATAATCTCCCGCGCCTCTTTCAGCGACGCGGCGTTGACTTTTTCTATTCGCGTAATCATTGCTATGTACTTCTTTCCGCTTAAAACGGCGGCTCGTCCTCAGGCGGCGGCGCGTTGAATCCCGCCGATTCGAGAACGCTCTCTTCCTCGTCGAACGAACGCGGTCTGCCGAACTGCGGCGGCTCTTCCGGGCGGTTCTCGCCGTCCTCGTCCACAAACTTCGTGGATTCGCCGATAAATTTCAGCTGCACTCGCCCCGGCGAACCGTTTCTGTGCTTGGCGATATTGATTTCCGCCGCCCCTTTTACGATTTTTCCGCTGGCAAGTTCCTCTGCCGTCGCCGTCATTTCGGGGCGGTTGATGAACATTACGATGTCGGCGTCCTGTTCGATGGCGCCCGATTCGCGGAGGTCGGAAAGCTGCGGTTCTTTCGTCTGCATACGCCTCAACTGCGAAAGCGCGATCACGGGCACTTCCAGCTCTTTCGCGATGATTTTCAGATCGCGCGTGATCGAAGCGATTTCCTGCTGACGGTTTTCCGCGCCCGCAAGCTTCGAATCCCCGCCGGACATCAGCTGAATATAGTCGATCATGATGAGGTCGAGCGCGCCCGTTTTCGCTTTGAGCCTGCGGCATTTCGATTCGATTTCCGAAGGCGTGGTACGCGAAGAATCGTCCACGTAAATGGGCGCGTCTTTCAGCCGTTCCGCCGCGTCGATGAGTTTTTTCCAGTCCGGCGCGGAAAGTTCGCCCGAAAGCGCCTTAGCCATGCTCACGTTCGCATACGAACATAAAAGTCTTTGCACGATCTGCGCGCGCGGCATTTCAAGCGAGAACACGGCGCACACCTTATGGTTGCACATTGCCGCGTGTTCCACGATGTTCATCGAAAACGAAGTTTTTCCCACGCCGGGGCGCGCCGCAAGCACTATCAAATCGGATTTCTGCAATCCGTTCGTCAGTTGGTCGAAGCGGCGGAAGCCCGTTTCCACGCCGCGGTACGCGTTCTTGTCGAGGGAAAGCGATTCGAATTTCTTCAGCACGCCGTCCACCACGTTTTCTTCCTGCATGCCTTTCAGCGACGAACGGTCGGTCTGCCGGGAAATATCGTAAATACTTTTTTCGGCAAACGCCAGCGTCTGCTTTTCGTCGGTGGAAGAAGCGCAGGCTTCTATGATTTTCTGCGAAGCGCGGATGAGTTTCCTCGAAAGCGAATCTCGCTTCACGATATCGAAATACGATTTATAGTTCGCCGCGGAAGGCGTAATCTGCGCCAGTTCCGTCAGGTAGGCAATCCCGCCGGCTTTCGCCAGATTGCCCTCGCTTTCCAGCTGATCGGAAAGGGTTACGAGATCGATGGGACGGCGCGAGCCGAACACTCTTTTCATCGCGCTCAGCACGTAGCGGTTGCTTTCGCCGTAGAAATCCTCTTCTTTCAGAGGTTCCACGATGTCCGCCGCCGTTTCGTTATCGATCAGCATACACCCCAGAAGCGCCATTTCCGCGTCGTTGTTGTGCGGCAGCACGTTGGTTGCGTTCGCCATAATTATCCTCTTTCTCCGTCGGTTATCTTACCCGACGTTCTTTATCTCTCGTCAATCTTTTCAAACGCTTCAAGCGTTTCTTCGAATTCCTTCATCGCCGTTTCGAAAGGCGCTTTCGTGGTAAGGTCCACGCCCGCACGCTTTAAAATGGAAACGGGATCGGTGCAGCACCCGCCCGAAAGGAACGAGAAGTAATCTTTCACCGCTCTTTCGCCTTCGGTAAGCACTCTGTGCGCGATGGAAATCGCCGAAATAATGCCCGTCGCGTACTTATACACGTAAAACGAACGATAGAAGTGCGGAATACGCGCCCATTCGTAAGAAATTTCCTTATCGTGTATAATCGCGTCGCCGTAATATTTCTTGTTCAGCCCGTAATACGTCGCGCACAGATTTTCGTCGGTCAGCGGCTCGCCGTCCTCCGCCATCTTGTGCACGATTTGTTCGAATTCGGCAAACTGCGACTGACGGAACAGCGTCGTGCGAATCATATCCATATAATAATTCAACAGGAATTTTTCCGTTTTCTTGTCGCCCTTTTCGCGCGCGGATTTCAGAAGGTGTTTTAACAGCAGCACTTCGTTCACCGTGCTGGCGATTTCCGCAAGGAAAATCGTATAATCCGCCTTGGGGTACGGCTGCGCCGCCGAAGATTTATAGGTATGAATCGAATGCCCCATTTCGTGCGCGATCGTGAAAATCTCGTTGGTGGTACGCTGGTAATTCAACAGCACGTACGGATGCGTATCGTACGAACCCGTGGAATACGCTCCGCTCTTCTTTCCTTCCGTTTCGCAAACGTCTATCCAGCGTTCGTCTTTTGCGCGGCGCAACAGCGCCTGATAATCTTTTCCGAGCGGCGCCAGCCCTTCCACAACGATGTCGTACGCCTCTTCGTACGAAACGCCGATGTCCGCGTTTTCCACCAGCGGCATATAAATATCGTACATATGCTGTTCTTTCAGACCGAGCACTTTTTTCCGCAACGCGATGTAGCGGTGCATCAGCGGCAGCGCGCCGTCTACGGCTTCAATCAGATTTTCGTATACGCTCTTCGGAACGTCCTCGCCGTGCAAAGCCATTTCAAGGCAGCTTGCATACCCGCGCGCGCGGCAGAAGAACACGTCCTTTTTCACGTTGCCGTAGTACGTCTGCGAAATCGCATGAATCAGTTTGATGTACGCGCCGTAGTACTTTTCGAACCATTCCTTTCTTTCCGCCGCATTCCCTTTTCTAAGAGCCACGCCGTAGCCGCCGTGCGTGATTTTTTCCGTCTTTCCCTCAAACATAGCTTCGGGCAGATTCAGATCGGCGTTGTCCAGCATCGAAAATACGTCGTGATACCCGTCCGTAACTTCCGCCGCCATCGCAAGAAGCCGTTCTTCTCCCTCGGAAAGCACGTACTTTTTGGATTTTTCGATCTTCTGCAGCAGATAATCGTAATCCGCGAAATCCTTGTCCGCAATATACTCTTTCAGTTTTTCTTCGGGCAAAGCCGTCAGTTCGGGGTCGATAAACGCCGTTTTTGCCATGAATTTCGAATACAAAGACATCATCGAAGAAACCGCGCTGTTCCACTTCGCGTTCCGAAGGTCCTCGTCGCGCTTCATCGAGGCGTACAGAAACAGTTTTTCCAGTTTTCTCATCCCCTCGTATTCTTTCGAAAACAACGCCAGCAAACTTTCTTTGTTCCCAAGCTTTCCCTTGAACGCGCCCTCGTAATCGAAATCGGCGTATTCCTTTTCCATCGCGTCTTTCGCTTCTTTCCACGCATCGTAAGAAGGAAAAATTTCCTCCGTTGCCCAGCGATACTTTTCTTCTACTTCGTTCCTTTCCATTTTATATATACTCCTTGACGTTTTTTACATATTTCCGGGCGTGCCCGCCGCTTCGTCCGCGTTTTTTTTCATTGCCTTTACCGGCTCCGCCGCGCTCGCCGCAGGGTTTTCCGCCCCGTCCGAAGCTTCCTCGCTTCTTTTCAAAACCTCGTACGCCACCACGAAATTGCTCTGCACCACGTAACGAACGTAATCGCCCGCTTCGAACGGCGGCAGACTCTTTTCCGCCGCCCAGTACGCTTCGCGGCGCATCCACTCTTTTTTCTTTTTGCTCCAGGTTTTAAACACGCAGGAAATCGCGTCCACGTTGTCTTTCTGCAAATCGTTGAGTTCGAACCCCACGAAATAATTTTCCTCTACGTTCTTCATCCCCTCGGATAAATAATACATCATCTTGCAGTATTTGTTCACCCGATGATATTTGATGCCCATGAACAAAAACAAAAACACGATGAACAGCGCCGTGGAAATAAACATCACCGCTTTCGGCAACGCCTGCATCTTATCTTTGTACGGCAGCGAGGTATAATACGCCAGCGAAGCGATCGCCAGCGCGATATACGCGCCCAGCACGATATAAAACACCAGCTTCACCTTCTTTCGCTGGTCTAAAATCGCGTTGAAATCTTCGTCGTCAAACACCCGTTCCATTTTTCTCTCCTTCGTCCTTCCGCGCAACGCTTCGTTATCGCGCGGATTTTTATGCGGAATTTTTTTCAGCTCTTTTTGAACAATGCGCTTATTTTATCCGTAAAAGCGTAATATTTCGTGCTGAACGTGCGGCAATTCACCGCCCATCCGGGCACCACTCCGCAGATATCTTCCGGCCGGTACGCCCGTTTCAGATGCGAACGCAGATTTCCGTTCTTATCCCGCTGCAACCACCTGCCGTCGGTGCTGTTGTACGTATTGTCGCCGAGAATCAGCACTTCCCCTTCGCCGAGTTCGTAAACGCAGCCTTCCAGCGCATAGGAAACGTTCTGCGGCTGCGCTTCCAGCTCGGTGTACTTCGTAATTCCGTTTTCTTTCTGCTCCGCCGTCAGATAATAAATTCTGCCGTTTTCCTCTTTTACGGTATCTCCGGGCAGCCCCACCAGCCGTTTCACCAGAAAATTCACCGTCTGCGTTCCGCCCGAAGCTCCGCGGCTTACGAACGGCGCCGCCAGAATATCTTTGTACTTCTCCGTATCGTGGTACTCTCTCACGTCCACAATCACCACGTCGCCCCGTTCCGGCGTTTTCGCATACCGCAAAAAGCCGCCGTCGCCCGTATCGGCAAATTGCATAAACAGCCTGTCCCCGTTTTCCAGCGTGGGCAGCATCGACGATCCGTCCACGTCGATTCTTGCGAACGACGCCACGAATACGCCGCGGAACAGCATAAAAATCAACACGACGAGAAACAGCGAAACAAAAAACCGTACGTTCGATTTTCTTGCTTCGCTCCGGTACGCTTCCTCGTACAACGGCGAGGCGATCAGCCCGCCGTTCTCTCTGTCGTTCGCTTTTTCCTGCTTCATAATTCTGCCTGTACGTTTTCTTCCCGTTTATTTACAGCCACAGCACGTTCGCCACGGGCACGGGACAATTTTCGTTTTCGGGGCGGATGACAATGGCAATGCCTTTCGAAAAATCTTCCAGCGATCCGCCCGTGCGTTCGTCTTTCAGATCCGCCGCACGCAACACCACCCGTTTCCATTTTCCGCCGCCCGCCACGGGTACGATTACGGAATATTCTCCGCCCGTTCCGCGTTCGCCCGTTTCCACCGTAATTTTTACGGAAGTATCCTCTTTCGAATATAAATCCATCTTGAGCGCCGCGCCGTCGTCCGCCACAAACCGCGGCGAATTGATGCGGTACGTTCTGATTCCCGCGGAAGAATATACTCCCGTGATTCCGCCGTAACCGGCAATCGTTTCCGGCATGCTTTCCTTCTCCAGAAAAATGCCGCCCAGCGCTTCGGCGCGGTAATCCGCCACGGCGAATCCGTCCTTTTCTCCCGCCGAAATCACCCGTTCTTTCACGCAGTCTCCGCCTTTGATTTTCAGGCGTTTTCCCACGACGGGCGAAACGGTTTTAAACCCGTTCACAAACTCCGCCGAAGCGTACGCAAACGCGTATTCCGCCCCCGAAAAGGGTTCGCACCCGCACGTAAAACGATTGTCTTTCATCTCTCCGCCCGCAACAATTTTCACGCGTTGCCAGGCGCGGCAGGAAGAAACCTGCCCGCTCCGCCCTTCCGCATAATATACGGAAAGCGTTTTCACCAGCGCGTCCTCGTCCGTTTTCGCCGTCATCTCCAGATTCCCGTCCGCGCTCTCCGCTACGGTAAGTTCGATCGGCTTCGGAATATAAATATGCCGCCCTTTCAGATGCCGCTCTAAAAACAAATCGATGTCGGTCAGCGCATACGGACCGATGCACTTCCCGCTGTCCGCCGAATATACAATCGCGCTTCCGTCCGGATTTCCCAACCGCACGAACGTATCGTAAGCCCGGTCGCAATCGAAAAACGTATCTTCCATCGCGCAGCACATCAACACGGGGCACTTTACGAACGGCGCGTAAGATTCCGCCTCCACGCCCGCGATAAACGCGCGCACTGCGTCCGCTTCTTCCCCCGAGTCCTGCGATTTTTCGCCCGCGGCAGACGCCGCGCCCCACTTCGGCGCGGATAAATGACTTCTCCAGCCCGCCGCGTTTACAATCACCGCGCAGGAAATATCGGGCGAAAGCGTAATCATCCAGGCGATTTCTCCGCCGAGCCGCACCCCCGATACGCCGATTTTCGAAACGTCGCTCCGCGTTTTCAGGTATTCCAGCGCGTATAAAGCAACGTACGCCCATTCCATCCACGCGCTGTTTTCCACGCTCTCCGATTCGAGATACGCGGGCGCGCCCGATACCTCGTAATTCGCGTAATCCGCCGCTTCCGGGTACACCGTATAATTTTTCTTTCCGCCGTCCGTATTTTCTTCCGCCGCTATTTTTTCCGCTTCCGCCGCTATTTCTTCCTCTTTCGCTGCATCCGCTTCGTTTGCCGCCGTATCGCTCTTCGTTACTTTGCCCGTGCCTTTACCGCCGCGCCGTCCGCAATAATCGGGAATCAGCGTGGCATAGCCTTTCGCCGCGAAATAATCGGCAAGCTCCGCGCCGTCGTCGTCCGCGTCGGGCAGCAATAACAGAGCGGGCGCCGCTTCGGAGCCGTGCGGCTTCGTAAACCGCGCGAAAATTTTCACCCGTCCGCCGTCCGCAAGAAGATGTCCGTCCAGCCGTACGTTCTGCGCAACAAAACCTGCGGGCGTAAGCGTTTCCGCTTCCGTTTCCGCATTCAATGCCTGCGTCAAATCGAATTTTTTCCAGATGGTAACCGGGCTTAAAATCATTCCTGCACCTTTTTCAGCTTTAATTTCTCTCTTTATCCGCTATTTTATACGAATAAACACGGTTCGGCAACGTAAAAGAAATATTTTACGCGTTTTTATCGAAAAACCGTCGGAAAGCCTTGCTTTTCGCAAAAAAAACCGCTATAATTAACGTACTTATTCTGCGGCGAACTCTGATTACGTTTCGCTGCCTATATGCCATTATACAACATTTTTCAAAAGAAATCAACCGTAGAAAGAAGAAAAAGATAATTTTCGTTAAATTTTCTTTTTCCCGCCGGTGCGTTCCGGAATCACGCCTCTTTTCTTCAAGCGACGTTTCCCCTATCGTACGGCAGGTTCTTCCGACGGCGATATTCTTCCTTATCAGAGCCGCTTGCCGCGCGACTTCGCGCGACGATTGAAGCATTCATTTAAAACGCGCGCCGAAACGCACCGCGCGCCGGAATACAAAAATTTACCGACGGGGGCTGTTCCATGTCTTTCTGTTCCTTTTCAAAAGATTATACCGAAAACGATTACACGCTGATCGAAAATCGGTTTTTAACGAAATATATGCCGGAATCGGACGGATTTTTCGTAAAAGTATACCTTTACGGCTTGTTTTTATGTCAGAATACCGCTTCCGATTTTTCCGTCGCGTCGATGGCGGAAGTTCTGAAAACCACCGAAGATAAAATACGCGACGCGTTCTGTTTCTGGGAAAATTACGATCTCGTGGAAATTCTTTCCAAAGAGCCTTTCTCCGTTTCGTATCTTCCCGTACGCACGGCGACGGGGCGCCCCACGCGCATCAATTATTCGCGCTATGCCGATTTCAACAAAGAACTTCTCAGAAAAATGAGCTCGGTCGGCAAAGACGTCGGCTACGCCCAGAGCGTGAAATACATGCAGTTTCTCGACGAAAACGAAATGCAGCCGCAGGCGTTTCTGCTGATTGTGGAATACTGCATTTCCAAACAGGGAGAAGCGGTTTCGCCCGCGTACATATTCAATAAAGCCAAAAAATTTATCCGCGAAGGCTTATACACTTACGAACAGGTGGAAAAAGCGCTTTCTTCCTACAACGCGCACGAGAAAGAACTGCTGGCGTTGTTCGCCGCCATGAAAATCGCGGGCGCGCCGGACGAATCGGATTACGCCGCCTACACGCGCTGGACGGAAGAAAAGGGCTTTACGTTCGCCGCCGTTCGCGCCGCGGCAAAACACCTCAAAAAAGGCACGATGCGCGGACTTGACGGCGTGCTTTCGGAGCTTTCCGCACGCGGAAAAACGGAAGAAAAAGAAATCGACGACTACCTTACCGAACGCGAAAATTGCGCCGCCGCCGTATATAAAATCGCGCGGAAGCTCGGCGCGAAAGTGGAAAATCCCGCGGCGTACGTGGACGAATACGCCGAGAAATGGTTCAATTACGGCTTCGAAGAAGAGAGCCTCTGCGACCTCGCTGTCTACTGTTTCAAATGCAATCTCACCGATTTCGCGGCGCTCGATTCGCTGGTGGAACGGCTGTTTGCGAAAGGCGTCGTGAGCGCGGAAAGCGTGCGGGAATTTTTAAAGACGAAAAACGACGAACTGAAACTTTTCGAAAAACTTCGCGCCGTCTGCCCCGGTCTGAAAAAATCCGCCGCGAATCTTTCCATGCTGGAAACATGGAAAAGCTGGAATTTCGGCGACGATATGATTTCGGAAGCCGCCGGACGAGCCTCCGTTTCCGCCTCCCCCGTGCCGTATATGAATAAGATTCTCTCGGAATGGAAACGCGAAAATATTTTCACGCCGGAAGCGGCGGAAAAGGAAATCGCCGTCGCCTCTTCCACAGGCGCAAACGGCGCTTCGAACGCTTTTACAGGCAACCGATTCGTATCTCCTTCCGTCATCGCGGCGGACGAGCGATCGAAACGGGAAAAATATTACGCGGCGCTGCGAGAAAAAGCCGTTTCCGCTGCGGAAAAAAATCGCGCCGCGGCGGGAAAAATCGCGGGCTTTGCGGAAAACGAAAAAAAGCTTTCGAAAATGGAAATCGACCTTGCGAAAGCGGAAATTTTCAACGCTTCGTCTTTGCCGGCGCTGCTGGATGAAAAGCGGAAGCTGCTTGAAACGCGGCGTGCCCTGCTTGTGAAAATCGGCTTGACGGAAAAAGATTTAGCCCCGAAATTTTCCTGCGAAAAATGTTCGGATACAGGCTTTTTGCCGGGCGGCAAAGCCTGCGATTGTTATAAAAACGCGGGGAATTAACCACGCCTTTCCAAACAAAAACTCCGAAAGCAAAATTTTTGCATGAATTTTATAAAAACGGGGCAAAAACGCTTGCTTTTTCGCCGAAAATAAAGTAATATAATAAAGCTTTCTTCCGAAGGCGGAAAGTTCCGTTTCCGCACCAACCGAAAGGAAGCTTGCATAGAAATGCAGAGATGTCCGAGTGGTTTAAGGAGCACGATTGGAAATCGTGTGTAGGTTAATCGCTTACCGGAGGTTCAAATCCTCTTCTCTGCGCCACGACAAGCTCGTTTGAACTGCGAAAGTTCAGGCGAGCTTTTTCCTTTATTTGCCGCGTTTTTCGCTTCAAAATCCGCTTCGCCGCTCTCGTTTGCCGCCGTATTTATAAATTCTCCGTCGATATACTTTGCGATTTCGTCCGTCGCTTTGTATATCGGCTTTTCTTTATGTAAAGCTTCTTCGATTGCAAGGTTGTCCTTTGCCGAAATCGTCTTTTCGTGGTCCGGATCGATATTGTATATAATCACCGCCCGATCGTCATATAAAATCACGCGATTGATGAACGAATTGAAAAACTCGTTTTTCGCTTCCTGCGTTTCGTATCTTTTGTTCGCGAAATATTTAATGAACGCGCGCACGTTATCTTCCGTGATCGGTTTCACTTGCTTCGCCTGCTCGACGGCAAGCTTTTCTTCGAAAACGCTTTGTTGCCGTTCCAAATCCGTCAGGCGTTCTCTCGTGGTTTTCGTTACGATCCCCTGTTCGATTGCCGCCATAATTCCGTCGATCGCTTTGTTGCACATCGCCAGATCTTTTTCAAGCGCTTGCAATACCGCCGACTTCTTCAAATCCGAATTAAACTTCTTCGTTATAATTTTTGCCGCTTTATCTATAATGTCGGGGCGTAACACGTATTTTATCGTAGCGTTGAACACAAGATTTTCAAGCGCATCTTTTTTGGCGTTCTTCTTCGTGCAGGAAACGTTTTTCTGCTTCTTGCCGAAACATTTATAATAATGATATACTCTGCCCGTTACGCTCGTTCCCGTTTCCGCCGTCATCATACTGTTGCAATACCCGCAGAAAAGTTTTCCGCTCAATATGTACGAGTGCAAATCGTTGGTTTGACGAGATTTGTGTTTGTGTGCGTCCATTATCGTATTGCATTTCCAAAACAATTTTTCGTCTATAATCGGCGGAATGATATTCGTATACAAGGTTTCGCCCTCGCGAAGTTTTCCCGTATATCTCTCGTTGCTGATCATTCGCGCGAAAGCATTGACTCCAAAATCATTTCCAGCGCGATTTTTTACGCCTTGCGCATTCATCCATTCCGCAATATCTTTCGCTTTCTCGCCGTTACTATATCTCGTGAACACTTCCTTTACTATCCGCGCTTCGTAGGGATTGATCGTCCATTTTTTATCTACGATTGAATACCCGAACAACCCGTAACCTCCTATAAAATTGCCTTTGATTAAACTTTCCTTAATTCCGCGCTTTACCTTGTGCGAAAGTTCCGCTGAATAATATTCCGCCATACTTTCAAGCATACCTTCTACTAAAATGCCGCTCGCATCGTCGGTGATGCTTTCTTTCGCCGACAACACGCGCACGCCGTTTTTCTTTAGCTTCGCTTTATAATTCGCGCTGTCGTATCTGTTTCGCGCAAATCTGTCGAGCTGATACACGAGAACAAAATCAAACGTTTTCTTTTTGCTGTCGTCGATCATTTTCAAAAAAGACGGGCGTTTATCGTTCGTTCCCGTCATCGCTCTGTCGATATACTCGCCGATCACCGCGTATTCGTTCCGCCTTGCGAAGTCGTAGCACTCGCGAAGTTGCCCTTCGATCGACTGTTCCGTCTGACCGTAAGAACTGAATCTCGCATAGATCACTACTCGCTTTTTCATTTCTTTACCTCCTTAAATCGTTCTATGTCAGACATTTTACACCGTTTTTTGCTATTTTTTGGTGTTATGTCTGACATTTTTACCCGTTTTTGTACTATGTCTGGCATAATTATTATGTTTGACGTAGTACTTTAAACACATTCTTAGGCGTTAGCTTCTTCGGTTTATCCGTCTTTTGCACATAATCGAGCAGAATATTCGCTAATATCAGCGAACTCCGCTCGATTACGCTATCGGGAATAGCAAATTCGCCCTCATACAGCGTTCCTGTTGCCAAATCGCTCACCGTTGTGTTTTTTTCCGCCTTAAACTTCGTTTCGTCTTTCAATTTTGTTGTTTACGCCGTTTTTCTCGGCGCAACCGAAAGGTTTTGTGCTTCGTTCCCTTTATGCGGGTGTTTCCTGCCTTTTCGTTTTTTTCCTCCTGATTTTCTCTCGGCGCGGTTTTCCGAGTTGTTTACCACCGTTTCGCGTATCATATTACGCCTTTTTCTTTTTACGCCCTCTTTATTCTTCCTTATCGGCGTATTCTGCTTTTAATACTTCGTAGCCCCTTCTTACCACGGCTACTTTTGTGATTTTATATTTCTTTAAAAACTCTGCCAATTCTTCCGCTTCCTGACGCGTAACGAACGTGAAAAACGTTGCGTTATTCGCCTTGCGTTTCTCTTTATTCTTTGCTTCGTATCTTCTGCAAGCTTCGCGCGCCGGCGTACTTTCTTTTTTATTCATCGCTTAGCCTGCAAATTTGTAGAAAATAAACTTTCTTTGAAGTGATAATATGCAACGCCGTTTTCGTCTTTTCCGAGAAATACCGCCTGCGCTTCGTCTTTTTTTATTTGTTCTTCCTTCATAATATCCTCGTGAGAATGTTCGCCATAATCTTTAATATACAAAATCGTGTCATAACGCGTATTCAAACTTGCATTTTCGGCACTTACAAAATCATCGTAAAGATTTTTCAAAATCCCGCCCTTGTCCGCTTCCGTGTACAACGCGCGATAATACTCATCTTCCAACCCGTCATCGCCGTCATCACAAATGGCTTCATACAATTCGTACCTGACGTAAATCTCGAAATTACTTCGGAAAACTTCGTCCGCAGGCTGGCTTGTTATATTCGCCTTGAACTCTTCAAATTCTTTTTCGATACTGTTTACTACAAGCTCTTTGTAATTCGGCGATTCCACTAAAATAGGTTCGTTTATCGACTTATAGCCCGACTTTTTTAGTTTTTCTTCGAGATACGGTGTAATCTTTTCTTCGGTAAAATCGTCATACCATTCGTCATACGGATAGGTATCATCGCTCTTATTAAAATACGAATCTTCAAACGACGGTTTCAAATCGCATATAATATCATCAAAACGTCCTTCGTCCTCGCCGTCGATCATATTGAGCCAATTTATTTCGTCGAGTTGCTCGTCGATAAACTCGTTAAGGTTTATTTCATACACAATATCTATGGCATAATCTTTCAATTCCACGTCCGGGATATTTCTTGCCAAAGCCGAATAAACGCTGTCGCTATCCCACCCGTAGTATTCGAGAAGAATATCCAACGGAAAACGCTTATGATAATTTTCAAGCAAAGGCTTAATAAACGGTTTCGCTTCTTCGCTCGGAGCATAGTTACCGTCCAGATAGGCTTCTATCGCTTCGCGTTCTTCAAAGAATTTATCCGAAAGCGGATCGGCATACATTCCGTCAACATAACTCATTTCTTCGTTTATGACTTTTCCCGCGCTTTCTGCAACGCTATGCCACGCCGTCAGATACGCTCTGCCCCTTTCGGAAGAAATAAACGCCTGCCATGCGGGCTTTTCCACACCGTAAAGACTTTCGGTATCTTCAAACTCTCCGCTTTCCACCTTCCCTTCCGTGTCGTTTTTGCCGAGCCTGTAAAGCTCCACACCCGCGCCGTAAAGCGTTCGCGCCGTTCGGATTCTCACGGGCAACATTCCGTCCCAAGTGTAACCGTATTCGTGCATTTGCTCCTGCGATACGGTGTAATCGGGAAGTATATCTACCTGCA
>ENA-UERG01000960-UERG01000960.1-human-gut-metagenome-genome-assembly--contig:-NODE-960-length-26115-cov-4.552155_pt1 | contig 26115 bp, 17 predicted proteins | sample MGYA00242954_ERZ507954 | MGnify/ENA primary metagenome ERZ507954 (study PRJEB26167, sample SAMN06115478) | human gut metagenome | host: Homo sapiens | place: China:Sichuan | collected 2015-01-21... | reverse complement strand
GGCAACACCTTCACCGACGTGGCTTCCTCCCGTTGGTCCGCCGGCTTCATCGCCTACTGCGCGCAGAACGAGATCGTCGCCGGCAGCAAGGCGGAGACCCGCGTCATCCATCTGCCCGAGAGCGACGACCCGTCGCTGAGTACGGGCGGCGGCTATGTGAATTCGGGCTGGGTGCAGCTGACCATGGCTCCCTATAACTTTACGTTCGTCTACGACGTGGAACCGACCGGCACGTGGAAATAGATCCGGCGGAAGTCAACTCTCTGCGGGAGAGACGTCGGAGCCGGAAATCGGGCTCCGGCGTTCCCCCGTATTTCAAACGCATACGATATGAAACGTTATTTACCCTTTTTGTGCGGATTGCTGCTGGCGGCCTGTTCCTCGGAGTTCGAAGAGGAAGCAGGGGCGGTTCGGGGCGGCCGCGCTGTCGAATTGACCGGTGTGTCCGGTTCTTCTACGCGAACGTCGGCGGGCGCCGTCGACGGCGCGGCGATTCCGTTTCTGTGGAGCGCCGACGACCGGATATGGGTCAACGGCGTGCAGAGCTCCGAAGCGGGAACCGCAGGCGCTGCGGCGAGCTTCGGATTTTCCGAACTGACGGGCGAAGCTCCCTACGAAGTCTACTACAATATGACGGGCGAGGGGGCGCGGGCCGTCGTCCCTTCCCGCCAGAATCAGGCGGCGGCCGGTGAATTGCAGCTGGGCGCCAACGGCGATTTCGGTTATGCGACTACCGATGCGGGCGGACATTTCACGCTGTCGCACGCTACCTCCTACATCTGGTTCGATCCGTGGTCGCAGGAGGTGGACGCACGGCTGGTTTCGGTTTCGCTGGCGACCGCCGACCGGACGATCGCGCTCTGCGGCACGCGCACGTTCGACGGCGGCGGATTCGGTGCCGCGACCGGCGGGGAGTATGCCGTTACGCTGTCGTTCGGCGCGGAGGGCGTCGCGCTGCCTGCGTCCGGCGGCGATACGCGGGTGTTCGCCGCGGCGGTGGTCTATCCGGTGGATTGCAGCGCGACGGAGGTGCATGTGACCTATACGTTCGCGGACGGCAGCGTCTACACCGAAACCCGCCCCGGCCGGAAGTTGGAGGCAGGCGCGACCTACCGCCTGACCTCCGAGATCACGAAACGTGCCGGCGGCGCGTTGGAGATCGAGGCGGGAGAGGCGGACGGCGAACCCGTGTGTCTGAAATACGGCGGGTCGGAGGTACGCTCCCTGACGGCCGAAGGGTGGATTCCTCAGGTGCGGACGACCGCTCCGGCGCGGTGGACGGCCGATCTGAATATCGCCCGCCGCACGCTGCGTGTCGCACCGCCCGCGGAGTATCTCGAAGGGCAGGACTTGGAGAACACGCTGCGCATCGAATCGGACGGCGAACCGCTCTTCTCGCAGGACTATTACGTGCTCGATTTCACCCATCCCGAAGGGACGTTCGTGCTCATGGAGGGCAACATGACGACCGAAAACGGTTCGATCGTCTACTTCGACCAGCACATGCGCTACCACGAACGGGTCTACGAGGAGGTCAACGACAACGAGATCGGCAACGTGTTGCAGGACATGTACATGATCGGCGGCCGCATCTATTTCATCACGCAGAACGGCCGGACGAGCAGCACGGGAACGACCTTCAACGGCGACGGCCGCTTCGTAATCTGCGACGCGCACACGATGAAGCGGATCCTTGCGCGCGACATGCCGTTCTATGCGCAGGTCGCTTCATCGTCGGGTACCAGATCGACGCTCTGCTGGCCGCAGCACATCGTTGCGGTAAGTCCCGAAAAGGGGTATATCCAGTATTCGACGTCGGACATGGAGTCGCATTCGGGCATCCGTACCGTCAATCTGGTTTCGGGCGTGATCGCCACGACCGATATTCCGGATACCTACGGTGTCTTCACCAAGACCGGCGCCACGAAGGCGCGCATGACCGTTTCGCGCGGGAAGGTCTTCGCCGGACGGGGCAATTCGGTGATCGTCATCGACTCTGCGACCGATCGGGTCGTTAGGGAGCACACCTATCCCGACCGGCAGGTCAAGGATCTGGCCAAGGGAGCCGACGGGAAGATCTACGCCGTCTTCACCGGCGAGTTCGAGATCGACGGCGACTTGGGATACTACGGCAACGTCGTCTGGAAATCGCCCGCGATGATCGCGGCGTTCGACGCCGAAGGAGAGGTCGTCTCGGAGCAAACGCTGCCCGAGACGGTGAAGCTGCGCACCGGCACGGCTTCGCCGAGCGTCCAGCTCTGCGCCAGCTTCCGGCAGCCGTGGCTCTACTTCATCGGCAAGACCGATTTCAGTGCGACCGAGGCGATGCGTTACAATTACGAAACGGGACAGGTCGACTGGGACTACATCACGGCCGACATCGACGGCAGCCACGAGGGCGGTTCGCTCATCTACGGCTACATGGGCGTGCACCCCACGACCGAGCAGTTGTGGGTGGGGAAATCCTCCTATACGAACAGCCGGATCCATGTCTACGATGTTTCGCGCAGCGATGCGGTGGAGTACGGCAGCTATTATCAGAAGAAGGCGAGTCCGGCGGGCGTCGATTTCGCCTACCGCTTCACGGAGGAGTGGATCAACCGATAGGATATGAGTTTTACGAAGTTCAAGCGATGGTTCGCAATCCTCGCATGTGCGGCGCTCGGCGGCGCATGTATGGATTACGGGCCTTACGAGGTGGAGGATTTCGGGATTACCGGATCGGGGTTGTTCATCACCAACGAGGGCAACTTCATGTACGGCAACGCGTCGCTCTCCTACTACGATCCCGAGAAGAAGCAGGTCGAGAACGAGATCTTCTTCCGCGCCAACGGCTTCAAACTGGGCGATGTGGCGCAATCGATGGTCATCCGCGACGGCATCGGCTGGATCGTGGTCAATAATTCGGGTGTGATCTACGCGATCGACATCTACACCTTCAAGGAGGTGGGGCGTATCGAGGGCTTCACTTCGCCGCGCTACATCCACTTCCTGAACGACGAAAAGGCCTATGTCACCCAGATCTGGGATCCGCGCATCTATATCGTCAACCCCCGGACTTATGAGATCACGGGGTATATCCAGACGGACATGGATTTCGAAACGGGTTCGACCGAGCAGATGGTGCAGTACGACAAGTATGTCTTCACCAACTGCTGGTCGTACCAGAACCGGATTCTGGTGATCGACACCGAGACCGACACCGTTTGCGACGAGATCACGGTGGGCATCCAGCCCACCTCGCTGGTCATGGACAAGTACAACAAGATCTGGACGGTGACCGACGGCGGTTACGAGGGGTCGCCCTACGGCCACGAGGCGCCGTCGCTCTACTGCATCGACGCTGCGACGCGGAAGGTCGAGAAGCAGTTCAAGTTCAAGTTGGGCGACTGGCCCTCGGAGGTGCAACTCAACGGTACGCGCGACACGCTCTACTTCATCAACAAGGCGATCTGGCGGCTGCCCGTCACGGCGACGAACTTTCCGGTGAAACCCTTCGTGCCCTATCAGAATACGCTCTATTACGGCTTGACGGTCAATCCGTTCAATTCGGAGGTCTACGTGGCCGATGCGATCGACTACGTGCAGGACGGGGTCATCCTGCGCTATTCGCCCGAAGGCGAACTGCTCGACGAATTTTATGTGGGGATTATCCCCGGCGCCTTCTGTTGGCGTTGAAAACCGATAAACCATGAACAGAATACGTTTCAGTTGTTTTGCGTTCCTTACCGCGGCGGCCGTCGCCTGCAACAAGGACGACGTCATCACGCGCGAGGAGGCGCAGGCTCCGGTCATCGCCTTCGATGTCAATACCGGCGTCTACACCGCCAAGGTGGGGCGGGAGTTTACCATCGCCCCGACTTATGAGTACGTCGACCGTGCGGTCTATGCGTGGAAATTGGAGAAGACGGGCCGGATCATCTCGACCGAACCCGTGCTGACCTACGTCATCGACGAGGTGGAGGGCGAGGAGAAAGAGGATTATTACATCGAGTTGGAGGTGACCACTCCCCAAGGGACGACGCGCGAACAGACGCGCGTGGAGGTTTACCGAATCCTGCCGCCCGTGATCGTCCTCTCCGAAGGGGCGGAGGTCGTGCGGGGGCATGTCTACGAGATCTCGCCGGACGTGCGGTGGGGCGAGAAGGCGACCTACCGCTGGACGATGCGTCGTCCGGGGGCTGCCGAGGTGGAGGAGGTCGGGCGCGAGCCGACTTACGAGTTCTGCGAACAGGCGTTGGGCGAATACGAACTCCGCCTGCGGGCCGAGAACGAGGACGGTGCCGACGAGAAGAGCATCCGCGTGGAGGTGACCGAGGCGCTTCCGGTCTCGGTGACGGTGCCGCCGATCGGACGGCTTTACGACGGGCTGACACGTACCGTGCCGCTCGGGCGGTCGATCACGCTGCGTCCCTTGATTTGGAACGGCCGGAATCCCCGTTACAGCTGGACGGTCGACGGCGAGGAGATCTCGACGGAACTCGTCTGCACCTATACGCCCTCCGGCAAAGGAGTGAAGAAACTGCTTTTCACGGTGACGGACAGCTCGGACGAACCTGCGGCGGCGGTGGCGAAAGGGGTGAGGTCGACCGGCGAGGTGCGTGCGACGGTGGAGTACAGCGTCGAATGCTGCGACGAAGAGGGGGCTTTCCGGCGTCTGGCCACGCCGTCCAGCGAAGTGACGTGGACGAAGGTCTACGAATATACGCCGGCGCCCGGCCAGTTCATCAATGAACTCGTTTCGGGTGGGTTCACCGGTGCGGAGACCACGCCCGAAGCGGCCGTCGCCTATGCCGAGGAACGGCTGCGCAAGGAGACGTGGGTATCGCTCGGCGGCTGGGGCGGCTACATCGTCGTCGGGTTCGACCACAGCATCGACAATTCGTCGGAGGGTTATCGCGGCGGCTACAATTTCTCGATTACGGGCAACGCCTTCAAAGGATCGTCCGAACCGGGTATCGTCTGGGTGATGCAGGATACCAACGGCAATACGCTGCCCGACGACGAGTGGTACGAACTCAAAGGTTCGGAGTTCGGCAAGGAGGAGACCTTCAGGGACTATGCGGTCACTTACTACCGCCCGACCTATTCGGGCGCTTCGGTGCAGTGGCGCGACAATCGCGGCGTCAGCGGCAAGATCGACTATCTGAAAGCGTACCACGACCAGCCCAGCTACTACCCCAACTGGATCGATGCCGAGAGTTACGTCCTCTACGGAACCTGCCTCAAAAGCCGCACCTACGACCAGTCGGGCAACGGCTCCTACTGGGTCAACGACTCCTACGATTGGGGGTATGCCGACAACTTCGGCGAAGACCGGCTTTCGGACGACGAAAATGCGGGGGCGGGGGCCATGAAGACCTATTTCAAGATCGAGAACGCCGTCGACGGGAACGGCGAGCCGGCGAACCTCGCCTACATCGACTTCGTCAAGGTGCAGACCGGCGTCAACGTCAAGGCCGGCTGGCTGGGCGAGAACTCCACGGAGGTGTTCGGTTTCACGGACGAGAATCTCAATCAGGGCAAATAACGGACGATTATGAAGAGACTATGGATATGCGGCTGCTTCGCTCTGCTGTGCGGGGCCTGCGACGACAAGACGGCGGACGAGCCGGTGTGGAACGGCGACAACTACGTCACGGCCTTTTCGCTGACGGTGGGGGAGGCGATCTACGAGGCGGTCGTCCACGACGGGCGAATCACTGTCGACGTTCCCTACGACGCATCGCTCGACGGGGCGGAGGTGCATTACGAATTGTGCGAACATGCGTCGATCCATCCCGATCCGGCGACGATTAGGGACTGGTCGCAGGAGTGGCAGTTTCTGGTCAGCTCCTACGGCCAGAGCGACCGCACTTATATTTACACGGTCAATCGTACCGACGTTGCGACCGGGGGAAGCCTGACGCTGCGCACGCAGGCCGAGGTGGATGCCTTCGCCGCGAGCCGGATCAATGTGGTCGAAGGCAACCTCACGATCGGCGTCGAGGGCGGCGAGGCGATCGTGAATCTGGACGGACTGGCCGGTCTGGTCTCGGTGCGCTGCGACCTGACGGTCACGAATGCCTATCGGGGCGAGGATCTGGCGGGACTGGCCGGATTGCGCCGGTGCGAGTCGCTGCGCATCGGCAGTGCGGGGGCGCCGCATGAGACATTGAAGCGGATCGAACTGCCCGCCCTGCGCGAGGTGGCGGGCGATCTGCAACTCTGCGGTGCGGCGGTGCGGGCGGTCGCTTTCGCGGCGTTGCAGCGCGTCGACGGGGCCTTCGCGGTCGGTTCGGACGCGCTCGCCGAGATCGTGGCCGACGAATTGGAGGCGGTCGGCGGCGACATGCGGCTCGCGGGGTCGACGGGCAACGCGGCCAAGGCGCCGTGCGAGCAGATGTATTTTCCCAAATTGCAGCGTGTCGGCGGGGAGCTGTCCGTGGTACGCTTCGGCAGGCTGGGACAGCTCGCGACGACCTTCGGTGCGCTGGCTTCGGTCGGGTCGATCGCCTACGAGGAGCTTGCGCTGACCTCTTCGTGCGAGTTTCCGCTGATCGAAACCGTCGGGGCGGTCGAGCTGACCGACTGTCCTGCGCTTCGGACGATCTCGCTGCCTCGGCTTGCCGCGGCCGGGTCGTTCTCCGTCGAGGGATGTCCGGCCGTCGAAACGGTCGACCTGCCGCTTGTCGAACGGTTCGAGGGCGACGTGCGGCTGGCTTCGCTGTCCGCCGTCACCGATTTCGGCGCTTTGCTGCCGCGTCTCACGGCCATCGGCGGCGACCTCACGCTCGACGATCTGCCGGGCCTCGCCGGGGTGTTCGATCTCTCGAAATACGCCTTTTCGGAGCACAGCGCCGTCACGCTGCGGTTCGTTTCGACACCGAAGCTGACGGAACTGCGCGGCGGCGGATTCGCCGGATCGCTGTCGCTCGATGCGGCGGCGCTTGCACCGCAGCCGGAGACGATGCCCTTCGCGCTGTCGGGCTTCGAGCGGCTCGACGTCCTGCATGTCGTCGGGTTCAAGGGGCTCTCCGCGCTTTCGCTCCCCGTGGCCGCCTGCACCGATCTGCTGATCGAAAACTGCGGGACGCAGCGGGCCTTCGCGCTCTCGCTGCCGGCGCTCGAAGAGGTGCGGGGTACGCTGCTCTGCAAGAACTGCGGCAAGACCGGAGCCGCCAACTCGGCGTCGTTCCCGCGACTGCGGAGCATCGGGCGGCAGTTGGCGTTCTATGTCAACGTGTCGTCGTTCGCTTCGCTCGCGTTTCCGGAATTGGAGCGTGTGGGCGATGGCCTCGGCGTTTCGGACGATGCGTCGAGCGATTACGCTTTCTATACGATGCCCAGCGGCTGTACGGGAGCGTTCGTGTTGCCGAAGCTGAAAGAGGTGCGGGGCAACATGCTGCTCTCGACGTGGAATGCCTCCACCGATCGGGTCGCCGCGTTCCGCTTCCCCGCGCTGGAAACGGTGACGGGCGAACTCTTCGTCGGACATGCCAGCTACAAGAACCGGACGGTGACTGCACTCGACTTCTCCGCCCTGCGACAGGTCGGATCGGTCTATGTCGGCAACCTTTCGTCGGCGACTGACTTTTCGACCTTCGCAGGAGCGCTGCCGTCGCTCTCGGACGCGACGTGGCGGGTGGAGAATTGCGGCGAGAATCCCACGTATGAACAGATGCTCGGCGGCCAGACCGGAAGACCATGAAGCATATCCTGACGATTATCCTCTGCACTGCCTCCTGCTTCTGTTACGGGCAGGAGCGGCGGCAGACCGAATCCCGTGAGGGGTGGTGGAACGACAATCCCTCGTTCGTGGTGCCGATCCGCGAGATCGGTGTGACGGCACGCCGTCCGATGAAGGAGATCGGCGTGCAGAAAACCCGGCTCGACACGCTCGTGCTCCATGAGAACATCGCCCTGTCGATGGCCGACGTGCTGACTTTCAACACTTCGATCTTCGTCAAGCAGTACGGCCGGGCCACGCTCTCGACGGTGGCGTTCCGCGGTACGTCGCCGTCGCACACGCAGGTGACGTGGAACGGGATGCGCATCAATTCGCCGATGCTGGGCATGACCGACTTTTCGATGATTCCCTCCTACTTCATCGACGACGCCTCGCTGCTGCACGGCACCTCGTCGGTCAACGAGACGGGCGGCGGCCTGGGAGGTGCGGTCAAGCTCTCGACGCGGCCGGCCGACCGGCGGGGATTCGGATTGCAGTACGTCCAGGGCGTCGGGTCGTTCTCGACCTTCGACGAGTTCCTGCGCCTGACCTACGGCGGCGACCGCTGGCAGAGTTCGACGCGCGTGGTCTATTCCTCGTCGCCGAACGATTTCAGGTACAGAAACTACAACAAGAAACTGAACGTCTACGACGACGATCGCAATATCGTCGATTCCTACTATCCCGTCGAACGCAACAAGAGCGGTGCCTACCACGATCTGCATCTGTTGCAGGAACTTTACTGCAATTCCGGCGACGGCAACCGTTTCGGATTGCAGGCGTGGTACGTCCATTCGTCGCGCGGCGTCCCGATGCTGTCGGTCGACCACAAGGAGGACGACGACTACTCCAACGTGCAGCGCGAGCAGACGCTGCGCGGCATCTTGCAGTGGGATCATCTCCGCGAGAATTGGAAGGTAGGAGCCAAGGCGGGGTATATCCATACGTGGATGGCCTACGATTTCGAGAAGTCGCTCGGCAACGGCAACATGGCGCAGATGATCCGCTCGCGCAGCCGGATCGATACGTTTTTCGGCCAGGTCGAGGGCGAATATTCCGTCGGCGACAAGTGGCTCTTTACGGCCGACCTTTCGGTGCACCAGCATCTGGTCGAAAGCGTCGACAAGAACGTCCTGCCGATGAAAGATCCGCAGCAGCTCGGCGGCAACCGCAAGAAGGTGCAGGTCGGCTACGATCAGGGGCGCGTCGAGCTGTCGGGTTACGTCTCGGCCAAGTACCAGCCGACGGACCGGCTGGGGCTGTCGCTGGCGCTGCGCGAGGAGATGTTCGGCGACGACTGGACGCCGGTCATCCCCGCCTTCTTCGCCGATTACGTGCTTTCGCACCGCGGCAGGGTGGTGGCCAAAGCCTCCGTGTCGCGTAACTTCCGTTTCCCGACGCTCAACGACCTCTACTTCCTGCCGGGCGGCAACCCCGACCTGAAAAGGGAGCACGGCGTCAGCTACGACGGCGGCGTTTCGTTCGCCGTGGGGCGCGGAGGCTCCTACTCGCTGCACGGCGAGGCGACATGGTTCGACTCCTACATCGACGACTGGATCGTCTGGCTGCCCACCTTCAAGGGATTCTGGACTCCGAAGAACATCAAGGAGGTACACGCCTACGGCGTCGAGTTGAAGGCGGGGCTCGACTGGCAGCCGGCGCCCGACTGGCAGTTGAACGCCGACGGCAATTTCTCGTGGACGCCCTCGATCAACAACGGCGATCCGGTCGACTGGTACGACAAGGCGATCGGCAAGCAACTGGTCTACATCCCCGAATATTCGGCTTCGGTGACCGGACGGTTGACTTACAGGTCGTGGAGGTTCATTTACAAGTGGTGTTATTACAGCGAACGCTTCACCACGTCGGACAACAGCATGAAGACGAAGATCGGCCGCGTGAAACCCTATTTCATGAGTGACGTTTCGCTCGAAAAGGCCTTTTCGCTGCGATGGGCCGACTTCACGGTCAAGGGGGTGGTCAACAATCTCTTCAACGAGGAGTACGAATCGGTGCTTTCGCGTCCGATGCCGCGCCTGAATTACGAACTCTTCCTCGACATCCGGCCGCGCTGGGGCAGGAGAAGGTAGAAGAGGCGTCGCGGGAACGGCCGGTCTGTTTTCGGGATCGGGCGGGGGTGCGAATCCTGCGGGACGGCTCCGTATGCCGCGGGCGGGCGCTCCGGCGCGGTTTTCGTCCGGATATGCCGGAAGTAGGGGGCGGTGCGGTCGCCGGACCGGATGGCGCGGCGGACGGTCCTCCCCGCGTCGAAACACGGGGTGCGGGGTGCGGCGGACAAAGAATTCTTTCAGAGCCCTTCGTGGGCGCAGACGCGTCCCAGCTGCGTTTCGATGATGCGCGCGAGTTCGTATTCGGGCGTCTGGTCGCTGACGGCGTTGTTGACGGCGCCACCGGTGGCGGTGCCGAGCGTGAAGAGCTTGTCGGTGCGCGTAGCGTAGAGTACCGCATTGAAATCCCCCATCGGCGTCTCGGTCGACGCCTCGGTCGGTGCGGCGACGACGGCCGCGATCTGTTCGTCGTGTTGCGCCATGCGTTCGATGAAGGCGAGCAACTCCTCCTCGTTCTCCAATCGGGGTTGCAGCCAGAACCGGTTTTCTTCTTCCGTTCCGGTCTCGAACGGGCGGCACAAGGCGAAGCCGTAGTGCATGGCCGTGCGTTGTGCCAGTTCCTCTGAAATTCCGTACAAAACGATATTCATAACTCTACGTTTTAGAGGTTTATCTTCAAAAATTCACCGGTCGCTTCGATCCGCTGCGGCGCTCGGCCTGCCGGCGCAGTTCGCGGGAGCGGATTCGCCGTACCGGAGTACGACGGTATTCGCAGTCTGTTTCCCCGAATCCGTCCCGTCCGGAAACGGGGCGGACGATGTGTCCGGACGGCGCATCGTATCGCTGCAAAGAGACGAAGAATGCAATTCGACCTTTTCGTTAAGCCGAGCGCAGAGCCGAACTTGTTCGCGCTTTGCCGAGGCGGGAAAAGGAGCATGAAAATGAACGACGCTCTGGCAGCCGATGCGATTTGCAACCGGAATCGGATACCCTGTCCACGAGGTTCTCCGACGTCGAATCGATCTGGCAGGTCTTCTGACTGACTCCTGTTTCCGAAGCCTTCCCGATCCGTGCGGACCAGTGGCTGAGATGTTCGTAACGTCGCGGAGCTTCACAGCAGCGGGACTGTCCGGGATTTGCACCCGATTCCCTTTTCATTCCGTCGTTTTGCGAACGGACGGAAGACCAAATCTGGGGCAAATATAGGGATTGAGTCCGAAAAACGGTTCGAAAAGACGAAATTTTTTTCGAAAAATCCCGTTTCGAGCCGCCGGATCGACTAATTTTGCCGTATGAATTTTTCATACCGATATCGTGCCGAAGATTCCGCGGTTGAGCTGCCTGCGGCCGATTACGTCGCCCGTTTCCGCGATGCGCAGCGGATTGCGGAATATTGCCGCGCCTGCCCCAGTTACGGGAGCAGCTGGGGTTGTCCGCCCTTCGGGTTCTCCGTCGAGGAGTATCTGTCGGGCTATGCGACGGCGCTTGTCGTCGCTACGAAGATCGTGCCGGAGCAGGAGGGACTGCCCCTGTCGGAGGCAGGCCGGCTGATGCGTCCCGAGCGCAAGCGGATCGAAGCACGGCTGCTCGATATGGAGCGGCGCATCGGCGGCCGTTCGTTCGCCTATGTCGGCACCTGTCTCCATTGTCCGGAAGGCAGTTGTACCCGTCCCGACGGGAATCCGTGCCGTCATCCCGATCGGGTGCGTCCTTCGCTCGAAGCGTGCGGATTCGACGTCGGCCGCACGGCACGCGAACTTTTCGGCATCGAGTTGAAATGGGGCGTCGAGGGGCGTATGCCCGAATACCTGACGCTCGTCTGCGGATTTTTCCACAATGCGGGACATATCGTATGGAACGGATAAGGGCGGTTTTCAACTGGAGCGGCGGCAAGGATTCCGCCCATGCGCTCTGGCGGGCGATGCGGTCGGGCGACTACGAGATCGTCGCGCTGCTGACGACCGTCGACGGCTCGACGCGGCGTTCGACGATGCACGGCATTCCGGCGGCGTTGTTGCAGGCGCAGGCCGAACGGATCGGGATTCCGTTGTACCGCCTCGATCTGGCTCCGAACGGCGATATGGCGGATTACGAAGCGGCGATGTCGCGTGCCGTGGCGCATTTCGGGGCACGGGGCGTGACGCACTTCATCTTCGGCGATATTTTCCTGCACGACGTGCGCGCGTACAGGGAGAGGCAGCTCGCGCCGTTCGGCATCGAAGTCGTCGAGCCGCTCTGGGGAGAATCTTCTCAGGAGGTGATGGCGGATTTCCTCGCGTCGGGGTTGAAAACGGTGGTCGTGACGACGATGGACGACGGATTGGGGCGTGCCGCCGTAGGGCGTGTCGTCGATCGCGATTTCGTGGCGTCACTGCCCGCCGGAACCGATCCCAACGGCGAGAACGGCGAGTACCACACTTTCTGCTACGACGGGCCGATCTTCGCTTCGCCCGTGCCGTTCCGGCTCGGAACGCCTTTCAGCCGCAGCTACGACGTCCGGCTCGACGACGGGACGTCGAAGAGCTACGCCTATTGGTTCGCCGATCTGCGGGAGGCGTGATTCCGCTTTTCGCGGCCGGACGAAACACGGGATTGTGTATTTCCGTATCTTCTTCCGCGATCGGTTTCGTCCGATGTGTTTTTCGGTCGGAACGGAGAGCGGTTGTCGCAACAGCCCTGTCGTTTGTTGTAGGCCGTGAGCATCCGGCCAGCTTTTCCTGCTCTTTCAGGTAGTCGCTCATCAGGGCTACGGTCGCTTCGTCAGCGCGTTTCTCGCCGGTGATCTTCTCGATTTTCCGGATTATTTCCTATCTTTGGCTTCGCCTCAGATACTCCCGCTCGGCAATGTTCAAATAAATTTGCATTGCGTTCGGCTTATTCGTATCTTTGTGCATAAAGTTTCTGGCCCGATGCGAAACACCGGACGAAACATAACGGCGTCGTTGCTCCTGTTACTCTTTGTGGGGTATTGGAGCAGTGTCACGTTGTTTCCGCATGTCCACCGGATCGACGGACACGTTTTCGTCCATTCGCATCCCTTCTCCGGCTCTTCGGGCAATCCCGGTCACAACCACACGCCGCAACAGTTCCAGCTGATCGCGCACCTGTCGTTGCTGATTGCCACGGCGGCGACGTTCGTCGCGCTGGTTTTCGGGCAGGCGGGAGCCGCTTTTGTCTTCGGAGTCCGGAAACCCGTCGCGCGGCGCGGTATGCCGGTGCGAGTCTACGGCTTGCGCGCACCTCCCCTGGATTGATGTTTTTGCGAATCTGAATGCGGAGCGGACGTTTTGTCCTGTCTTCGCCGTCATTTGTTGTATATTCATCAAATCCGAATCATCCAATGAAAAAACATATCATCGGAGCACTTGTCGTGCTCCTGTTGCCTGCGGTGTGCCTCGCCGCAGGAGAAGCCGTCGTGAAAACCGGAAAACAAAGCGATGCGAATATTACGGGGCATGTCGTCGATGCGAAGAGCGGCGAGCACCTTGCCTATGCGACTGTCGCCGTGAAGGGCACGACCATCGGGTGTGCGACCGACGCCACCGGACACTATTTCCTGAAAAACCTGCCTTTGGGACGTTTTACGCTCGTCGCGTCGTCGGTGGGCTACCGGTCGGCCGAAACGACGGTGGAGATCGTCGCCGACAGGACTGCCGAGGTGAATTTTTCCCTGAACGAGGAGGCGCTCGCAGTGGAGGAGGTCGTCGTTTCGGCCAGCCGTACGGAGACCAACCGGAAGTTCTCGCCTACGATCGTCTCCGTCGCCTCGACGAAACTGTTCGAATCGACCGCGTCGAGCAACCTGGCTGAAACGATGAATTTTCAGTCGGGATTGCGCGTGGAGAACAACTGCGGTAACTGCGGTACTACGCAGTTGCGTATCAACGGATTGGAGGGACAATATTCGCAGGTGCTGCTCGACAGCCGGCCGATTTTCAGTTCGCTGGCTTCGGTGTACGGGCTGGAACAGCTGCCCGTGGCCATGATCGAACGGGTCGAGGTGATCCGCGGCGGCGGGTCGGCTCTGTTCGGCGCCAACGCCATCGGCGGCGTGGTCAACATCATCACCAAGGAGCCGCTCTACAACTCGGTGACGCTGGCCAATACGACCAATATTTCGGAGGACGGTACGGCCGATTTCAATACGTCGCTCAACGGGTCGTTCGTCTCCGACGATTACAAGACGGGCGTCTATCTCTTCGGGATGATCCGCGACCGCGACTCCTACGACCGCAACGGCGACGGCTTTTCGGACATTCCGGAACTCAATTCCGAGACGGTCGGATTTCGTGCCTACTACAAGACTTCGCCCTATACGCGGCTGACAGCCGAGTATCACCATATCCATGAATTCCGCCGCGGCGGCAATGCCTTCGATCTGCCTCCCCACATGGCCGATATCGCCGAACAGCTGAACCACAAGATCGACGGCGGCGGTTTGAAGTTCGACTGGTTCAGCCCGGACGGCCGCCACCGGCTGGGAGTCTATGCCTCGGCGCAGCGCATCGGCCGCGACAGTTATTTCGGTACGGACCGCAATCCCGATGCCTACGGTGCGACCGGCGACGAGACGTTCGTCGCCGGCACGCAGTACACCTGTTCGTTCGAGCGGTTGCTCTTTCTTCCTTCGGAGTTGACCGCCGGCGTGGAGTATAACTACAACGCGCTCGACGACAAGTATCTCGGATTCGGCCGCGATTTCCGGCAGACGACCCGCAGCACGGGGTTCTTCTTCCAGAACGAGTGGCGCAGCGAGCGGCTCAACTTTCTCGTCGGCGGTCGTGTGGACAAGCACAACATGATGAAGAACGCCGTTTTTTCGCCGCGCGTCAACGTGCGTTACAGTCCGACGCCGGCGGTGGGCCTGCGGGCCAGTTATGCCAGCGGTTACCGTGCGCCGCAGGCCTATAACGAGGATCTGCATATCGACGCGCTGGACAACAAGGTGGCCGTCATTCGCCTCGACCCGAACCTGAGGCCCGAATATTCGCACAGCCTCAGCGCATCGGTCGACCTCTACCGCAATTTCGGACGGGTGCAGGGAAATCTGCTCGTCGAGGGGTTCTATACGGTGCTCGACGACCTCTTTACGCTCGAAAAGGTCGGCGAGGACGAACAGGGCAACGTCATCAAGGAGCGCCGCAATGCGGCGGGCGCCACCGTCGCCGGCATCGGCGTGGAGGCCAAGGCCGGTATTCCGGGACGTTTCGAGTTCCAGCTCGGCTATACCTTCCAGCGCAGTCGCTACGACGAACCCGAACGGTGGTCGGACGAGGTCGCGCCTCAGCGGCGGATGTTCCGTTCGCCCGACCATTACGGCTACCTGACGGCCGTCTGCACCCTGACCCGCGGTTTCACGGCGTCGCTCTTCGGCAACTATACCGGACGGATGCTCGTACAGCACAACGCGGGATTCATTGCAAAGGATACCGAACGGCTGACGCCCGATTTCTGGGACATGGGTGCGCGCCTGTCGTATACCCTGTCGCTTACCAGACAGTTGAGACTCGAACTGAATGCGGGGGTGAAGAACCTTTTCGACAGTTTCCAGCACGATCTCGATTTCGGTCAGAGGAAGGACGCGGCCTACATTTACGGTCCGGCCGCGCCGCGCACCTATTTCATCGGTGCGAAATTCGCGTTATGACGCTGCGGGGCGTTCCGCCGATGGAGTCTCAGCCGGTGGCGGAAAACGCACGGCTTCCGTCGTATGAACTGCGGCGGGAACCGTGCGTCCGAGCTGTTTCCGGTATCAGTAACCGGTCTCCACTTTGGGCAGGGGCTTCATGTCCGGCATACGGAGATTTTGTCGCCGCAATAGGTGCGGAATCCTCCCGGTCGTAGTAGGGGTCTGCCACTTCGAGAATGACGCTCAGCGGCATCGTGTCTCCGCCGTGCCCGAAGCGGAGCGCTGCACAGACCTCGCCGCCGTCGACGGCCTCCTGCGCACTGCCGAGCAGCTGCCGCATCAGCGGCTTGGCCATGTCGATCGACAGCCCGCGGCTGGGCGCCGAGTTCATTTTGGGCAGGTATTCCCGCAGGCTGGCCACGCGCCACAGGGCGAACCGCTCCTCTTCGGTGAAATAGTCGTAGAACGACAGCCCGAATTCGGTATCGGGCGTGATCGCCGCCAGTGAATAGAGGACGGCCATGAAGACACGCGGGTCGGGGATCGCGGCGGAGCAATTCGCGGATGCAGTCCTGCTGTGCGGCGTGTATGCCGAGTGGGAGGCACGAGGAGAGAGGGAAGCGTATTTTTCATGCCGAGTGGATGGTTGGGATCGGAGGGATCATCGTTCGTGATCGCATGCTTTGGTGGATTGTTTGGCCCGAAAAGTTTTCGTGTTCGCGGTTCCGTGACGATTCTGTCGGGCGAAACGAAATACATTCGGGACTTCGGTCCGGTCGAAAAACGTGGACGGCCGGCTTTGCGTCACGCAGAGCCGGCCGTCACCATGCAGGTTTGGAATCACTGCTTTTTCACGCAGTCGTATACCAGAATGTTGGCGTACCGGTTGCTCGACGATCCGTCACGGCATGCCATTCCCAGATAGAGTTTGCCCTCCTTGACTTTGATGCATTCGCCTTCGGCGTAACCTGTTTGCGTGAAGCCTTCGGAGGCCAGTCCGTTCACATCGGAGATAGCGGCTACCTCGGTGCGTGGTACGACGATTCGGCCGTTGTAGTTGAACACGGTGACATAGGCCTTCGATTGATAGGTACCGGGATCATCCGAATTCTCGACGGCATTTCCTTCGTAGAAATAGATGTAGTCGCCGTTGATTTCGTGTCCCTGATGCGAATAGGAGTAGACGTCGTGCTCCTTGTCTGTACCTGAGGAGAACGAGAAATTGCCCAGTACGCGGCAGTCGTTCAAATCGTGTCCCATGATCTTGCGTTCGACGGTCTGCTTCTCGCCGTCGCCCGTACCTCCGCCTACGGTGACCGATACGGTCATCTCCTTGAGTGGAAGGGCCAGCACTTCGTCGAGGTCGAAAATCCAGAAATGGCGCACGCCCGATTTACGCGAACCCACCAGCAATCGGCGTGCATCGAAATCGACGGCCACCTGTTGATCGTACTGCTGTTCCTTGTTCAGAAAGAAGGTATCGCCGGCATAGCCGTCTGCTTCGTTCGTTCCGGGTACAAACTCCACGCGCGAGAACGACCAGTTGTTGCCGTATTCGCCGCTGTCGTCGACCGAGGCATTGCTGTTGAGCCAAATGTAAGTCTTTCCGTCTGAGGCTTTCTCGGCGACGATCTGCGTGCCGTGGCCGAAATGTTTGAGGATCATCACTTCGTCCTGGGCGTTCTGGTTGGGGCCTGCTGCCCGACAGATATTGAGCGTGTAGGCGTTGCTGCCGACCTGTGAGTAGTAGATCTCGCCGTTCGGGAGGATGTCGAAACCCTGTAAAATGCGGCGGGGTGCATACAGCAGGACGTTCTTGCTGTGAACGATGTCCGATGAGAGCGGAGCCGCGAGAGCCTGCGAAGGATCCCAAACTTGTTCTGCGTTCAGCGTTACGGAACATTTGGCCGAGTAGCTGCCGTAGCGTGCCGTGACGAGGGCGGCGCCGTAACCTGTGCCTGTGACGAGTCCTCGTTCGTCGACCGCCGCCACCGCCTCGTTGGAACTGCTCCATTTGATTGGTACGCCGGCGTCGGCAGGTCGGGGCGTGGCTTCCAGTTGAAAGGTTTCGCCGGGTTGGAGTGTAAGTTCCGTGCGATTGAGTTTGAGCGAGGTAATTTGTGCCGGACTATAGTCCGTCAAACCGATGTTCGACGCCGTCGTCGTTAATAGGAGCAGCGTCGCAATGATCTGTTTTTTCATGCTATTCGTTGTTTTTCGATTACTCGACTACGGAAACCGACCATGTCTTTGCCAGACGGTTCGAACCTCCTCCGCCCGTCGTGATGGTGTTGTTCTGTGTGATACGGATGTTGGCCGAGACCCGCAAGCGGATGTAGAGGTTGCCGTTGGGAATATCCACTTCGACGGGGAACGTGCAGTCGAACGAACATGCCGCGTCGTCGGGGAATTTCGGTACGTCGCAAGCCTGCACGTGATAGATGGCCTCGACCGGCTTCTCCTTGATGGTGAAGGTCTCCGTCTTCGCGCCGTCGGCCTGATGCCATGTCAGGCCGTCAGCCGAGTATTCGAGCAGGAAGAACGCTGCGGCCGAACCCGATCCGCCGAAGCAGCCTTTCGCATTGAGGACGGTGCCCGAAGCGACGTATTTGACCGGAATGGTCATCAGCCAATAGTCGTTGTAATAGAGACCTTTGATGTAAGCATGGCCGTTGTTGTAGCCCCATGAGTTCAGTGCTGTCGCGGTTTTGCCTTCGGCTTCGACGACCGTGATGGTGGCCGAACCGACATCGGAGTTGAGCGTATGTTTGTCGGTCGTCCACTCGGGCTGACGCTTTTGCAGATCCGTTTTTTCGGGATCGCCGCCCATGATTTCGCTGAAACGCCACTGTACGGGCAGTCCTTCGACGGGCATTTCGCTGACGGAGTAGACCTTGGCGCGCACCTCGCCGATCGGCTGATCGTCGACGCTCACGGCGAAGGTGGCGTATCCGGGTTTCGTCGGCGTACCCTCGATGTCGAGCGCCAGCGTTGCGCCGCCGTTGGTCAGTTCGAACGAGGTGCCGGCTACCGACAACCCGTCGCAGTCGCCGCTGGGCGTGCATTTCACCGCAATCGTCTCGTCGCCGTAGGCGTTGGAGTAGGTGAACCGGATGCTGGCTTCCGACGCTTCGCCCTCGATGAGATTTCCGTCAAGCGTCGGTGTGCCGTAGATGATCGCTCCGTTGGCTTGTGTCACCGTAATCGGATATTGTACGCCGTTGCATTCCAAGTAGAGCGTTGCTGTGCGTTCGGCCGAGCGGTTGTGCGTGGCCGAAACGGTGATCCATTCGAATTCGCCCGTACCGACGCCCTCCGAAGGAGTCGTCGAGAGCCACTGGGCATCTTCGGGTACGACCGAGCGCCATGCGCCGTTGCAACGCAGCGTGATGCGCTGCGAAGAGGCCAGATTGCTCGAAAACTGGATGACATCGGTTTCGCGAACGAGGTAACTCCCGTCGTCGTCCTTGCACCCGACGGCCAGTACGCAATAACTTGCGGTCAGCAGCAAGGCCCATTTATTGATTCGTTTCATGGTGATATTCGTGGTGTTTGGTACGTTATTATTTTTCCCATCCGTAGTTCTGTCCCAGTGCGGGGTTGTCGTTGAGTGCTGTCGTCGGTATGGGGCGCACATATTTTTTATCGTCCCACTTGCGCGTCATGCGGATGTAGCACTCGATGTAACCACTGTCGCCGTCGGTCAGCGAGAAATCGTCGCCCAGCACGCGATAGGTGATGCCGGCCTGCGGGCGTTCGGGCTCCTTGCGCACGAAGCAGACGTCGTCCTTCCCGTCGCCGTCCATATCGTATGCTTTGTCTAGCTCGCCTACATAGACGCCGTACCAGGGCCGTTCGGCCAGTTTGCCCATACCCCAACGCATATCATCGTCCCAGCGGACGTTTTCCAATATCAATTCGCAGCCGCGTTCGCGGCGAATTTCGAGCAATGCGTTGTCGGTGACGGTACCGAGGAAATATTCGATCATGTAGGGATCGGCCGTAGCAGGCATCGTTCCGTCGACACCGGCGCGTTCGCGCAGAGGTTTGATCGTCTCGTTCCAGACTGTTTCGTCGAATTCGTCCAACTCGCATTTCGCTTCGGCGTAGGTCAGCAGGATTTCGGCGTAACGAATAATCGGGATCGACGTGGAGCAGGGCGAGGTGTTGCTGTCGAGACTCGTGTCGTCGATCACCCATTTGATCGGCTGGTAGCCTGTCACGCAGTAGCCGAAATCGGGGGCATAGCGGGTATCCGTTCCGTTGTTCTTGCGAGTGTAGCCTGGGTAGCGGACGGTTTGCATCAGGCGGTAGTCGCGATTCTCGTCGATGAATGCGGTCTTTTCATAGCCGGGTTTGTCGGTGAAACGCGAACCGTCGAGGTTGAGATAGGTATTGATGAACTGTTTGGTCAGCGAGTAGCTGCCGTACTGTTGCACGATGAAGTTGGAGTTGAGGTTGTGTGTCGCGTTCAATTCGGCATTGTAGACGCGGGCCCAGATTACCTCTTGCGTGAAGACGGATTCGCTCGTGAAGAGCTTCCGGTACTGCGTCGAAACGTTGGCCGGATCGGAGACCAGCGAATACTTTTTGCTGGTCATCAGTTCGTTGCAGGCACTCACGGCTGCACGCAGATAGGTCTCCGCTTCGTCCGCCGTCCATGGTTTCCCTGTCGAGGGATCGTTCGCGTGATATTTTCGGAAGGTGCCTTCATAGAGGCAGATACGGGCTTTGAGTGCCAATGCGACGTATCGGGTGATCTGCACGGAGTTGACTTCCAGAGCCGAACTCGATGTGCAGTACGTGCTGGCGAATTCGATGTCTTCGAGTACCTTGCGCATCACGTATTCGCGACTGTCGCGAGGCTTGTAAAGCGCCTCGTGGTCGTTGGAATCGATCGTCGAATCGTACCAGGGCACTGCCCCGAAAGTCTTGACCTTGTTCCAATAGAAATAGGCACGCCAGAAACGGGCGACGCCCTCGTAGTGAGCGAGCGTTGTCTCGCTGACGGCCGCCTGTCGGAAGTTGTCGAGAAAATAGTTGATGTTGCGCAGATCCTCCCAATCGCTCGTTCCCCAGCCCGACTGGTCGTCGGCATCAAAGTTGTCCGTGAGGAACTGGTATTCGCCGCGCCATGCCAGGCAGTCGGTACGGGCGTCGCCCGTGGCCACGGAGGCGGCGGTAGGACTCATCGTTTGCAGAAAGCCGTTGACGTAGGTGTGCAGATCGGTTTCGTTGCGGAAATAGCTCGGCGCGTCGATTTTGTTGGGATCCTCCTTCGAGAGAAAATCCTCGCAGGAACCGAAGAGCGCGACGCTCGCCAAGAGCATGAATATCTTTTTCATCGTTCGTATTTTTTGCAGGTTAGAAGGAAAGGTTGACTCCCAGTGTCACGGTACGCAGCATCGGATAACTGTAACCGTCGCCTTCGGAGGTGCGGAAATCCGAGTCTCCGGCGTTGATCACTTCGGGATCGTAGTTGTCGCAGTGTTCGAACATGGGCGAATAGGTCCATAGGTTCTCGCCCGACACCCATACTTTTAACCCTTTGATGTGTAGTTTCTTGCAGATGCGATCGGGGAAGGTATAGTCGACCGTGATGTTTTTCAGCCGGATATACGACACATCCTGCATATAGCGGTCGTTGTTGATCGTCAGCGGACGGTTGACCGATGACTGGTGGGTCTGGTAGGTCGTGTAGCGGGGCCAATAGGCCGTGTCCCAGTTGTCGAGCTCTTCGCGATAGACCTTGTCGCCCGTGTGCTGTTTGAGCATGTAGCCGAACGGACGGTTGTACTGGCCCCAGAAGAATCCCGAGTCGTAACGCGGATACCAATCCTTTTTGCCGACGCCTTGCCAGAAGGTCGAGATGCCGATACCGTTCCAGTTGAATCCCAGATTGATGCCATAGCAGTAACGGGGTGTTTCGTTGCCGATGACGGTAAGATCGCCCGGATCAGCGGTCGTGTAGGCGCCCCGATCGATTTTACCGTCCTGATTCAGGTCGGCGAATTTGACTTGTCCCGGTCGGGTCACCTTGTCGAGCGTTTGCAAGAACGACTGCTCGGCGTGCGAGTCGATGTCTTCCTGATCGCGGAAAAGACCTTCTACGCGGTAGCCCCAGATTTCGCCCAGCTCCTTGCCTTCGTAGTAATCGCCCAGTGCGCCCGTCGGGTTGATGTATTCGGTCACCCATGTGCGGGCATCCCATACCATCGCTTTGACGTTGTAGCTGAAAGCCTTGCCGCCCAGTTCGAAACTGTCGCGCCAACCGACCGAGAGTTCCCAGCCGTTGGTTTTGAGCGAAGCGTTGTTGCCTTTGGGTGCGTCGGTGCCGTAAACGGAGGGCAGGCTCACGCCGACGGTGTACATGTCGGTGGTATAGCGACGGTACCAGTCGAATCCGATCGACAACCGGTTGCGGAACAGATCCATGTCGAAGCCTACGTCGTAGGTGGTCGCCGTCTCCCACGTCAGCGAGAGCGGAATGGCTCCGGGAGCCGTCGTATAGGAGCCCAGTGCGTCGCCGATGACGACCGTCGAGGTTTTGATGGTCATGTAGTCGATGTATTTGTAGGGGTCGATGTTGCCATTGCCCATCGAACCGGCCGAGAGACGTATCTTGAAATTGTCGAGCCAGTTGCGCGACCACTCCATGAATTTCTCTTCCGACAGGCGCCAGCCGATCGAAGCCGAGGGGAAGAAGCCCCATTTCGAGTTTTCGGGGAATTTCGAAGAGCCGTCGTAGCGGCAACTGAATTCAGCCAGATATTTGCCTTGATAGCCGTAGTTGGCACGGAAGAAGGCGCCCACGTAACTCCAGTCGTATCCCGAAACGACGGGATCGCTGGTAAGACCGTCCATCAGACCGAAACTCGGTTTCGAGGGTACGGTCAGCCCTTCGCGCTTGATGGTCGTTCCGCGGTATTTCTTCGTTTCGAGGTTCCAGCCGGCGAGCAGCTTGAGCGTATGGTCGTCGCCGAGTTTCGGCGTGTATTCTCCGTAAATGTTGCTCGACAGGTAGTTCGTGTCCTGGCGCAGATTTTCCAGCGTACTGCCTTGACTTTCGTTAACCGTGATCGGAGTGTCGGGGCCTCGGTAACCGGTATACATGTTGGTCACACGCTCGCGTTTGTTGCGGGCGAAAAGGTAGGAGAGATCGCCCGATATTTTCAGTACGTCCTTCACCACGTCGATCTCGATGCCCAGTTGGTCTTTCATGGTGAATTTGTCGTCCTGCTGGTAGCTCGATCCTTCGGCGAAGCCTGCGTAACCGTTCAGTACGGCGGCATAAGTCCACGTCCCGTCGGGGTTGGTGATGGGGTTGATCGGCTGTCCTCCGTGTTCGATCATGCGCTGCGGAAGTTGGAGACTGTAATAGAGCATCGGTTGGTGGTAGTCCACCACCGTGAAATCCATGTTGTTATTCAACCGCAGCCAGGGACGGATGCGGATGTTGCCTTTGGCGCGGACGTTGTACTGTTTATAACGTTCGTCGCCCACGCGGTAAATGCCGTCCTGATCGTAGAAACGGCCCGATACATAATAGTCCGCATTCTGATTGCCGCCCGATACGCTGATATTGTGCTCGTGCGAGTAGTTGAAATCCTTGTAGAAAGCGTCCATCCAGTCGGTGTTGGCGAAGTATTCGTACTGATTCTTGTCGTTGATGCGCACGCGTTCGAGCGACGGATCGGTGCTGCGGCGTGCCAGTTCCTTGTACCAGCTATCGGAATAGGGGGCGATGTTGTTGATGTAGGATGGCAGCGGATTCTGTCCGTTGTAATAGCCGTTCCATGCGTTTATATAGCCGGTCGTCCATTCGTAGCCGTCGGTTACCAGCTGTGGCTTGACCGTGCGCGCGTGAAGCGAAAAACTGCCGTTGTAAGTGACTTTCGTTTCGCCCTCTTCGGCCGATTTGGTCGTTACCAGAATCACTCCGAATGCGCCGCGTGCTCCGTAGATCGCAGCCGACGAGGCATCTTTGAGCACCGAGACGCTGGCGATGTCCTGAGGGTTGACCGTTTCCAGGTCGCCTTCCACGCCGTCGATGAGCACCAGTGCCCCGCCACCCGAACCGATCGAACCGGTACCGCGGATGTTGATCGTTGCTGCACGCGAGGGTTTGCCGTCGCGCATCGAGATGTTGAGGTTGGGAATGGCGCCTTGCAGCGACCGCGAGATGCTCGGATTCGAACGTTCGGAGAAAACCTTGCTGTCGACTTGATCGACGGCGCCGACCAGATCGCGACGCTTCACTGTACCGTAGCCGACTACTACTACTTCGTCGAGCATCTGTTTGTCCTCTTTCAGAACGACGTCGATGCGGGTCTGCGTGCCTACGCGCCATTCGGCTGAACCGTAACCCAAATAGGTGAATTGGAGCACGTCGTCGTCCGCAACGGCGATCGAATAGCTTCCGTCGATATCGGTCGACGTCCCTTGCGTAGTGCCTTTCACCAATACGTTCACGCCGACGAGGGGTTCGCCTTCTTCATTGACCACGCGCCCTGTCACGACCGGCTTACGGTTGGCGGAGGGAGAGGGGGCGGAGCCTGTCGACACGTTTTTTTTCGACGAGGGTATGGCGGTGAGAGCCACCACGTGATCCTTGATCTTCCAGGAGATGCCCGTGTCGTAGAACAGCGTATTGAGCATCTCTTCGAGTGGAGCGTCTTGGATGACGACATGCACGTCGGAGAGCGTCCGTTTGCCGAGCGAGGTTTCGTAGGAGAAGACCACTCCTGTCTGCTCGGTGAATGCCGAGACCACTTCGCGCAGCGATGCGCTGCCGAACGACAAGTTCAGGTTGAGACGCTGGTCGGCGAGTAACTCGCCCCTTGCACCGAGCGACGCCGACGGCAATGCAGCCAACCCGACGCACAGAAGCATCCGACACCATCCCGTCAGGAATAAACCGATTTTTTTCATGGATGAGTAGTGATTAGGTTGTTAGTATGAAAGTTTGTATGAGTTTGGGCAATCGTCTGTTCCTGTTCCCTTGCGGGAGCGGTAGCCGACAGGGATCGCAACCGATTCCGGCGCGCGGATTCAGTCGGAATCGGGATACCGCAGGATTTCGAAACGTGTGCCTGAGATGAATTGTAACAATTCGATCACGTCTTCGATCGGGGTGTCTTTCTGAAAACTGAAATTGTAGTTGGCATCGGGTGCATCGTCGTCGACCAGACGCAGTTTCACGCCGTATAGCTCCTCGATGCGGTCGGCGATTTGCCGGAGCGGAACGCCGTCGAGTGTGATGATACCGTAGCTCAGGGCCAGATGATCTCCGACGGGGACCTCCTTGATTTCGAGTTGTTCGTCCTGCGTATCGTAGATGGCGCGCTGGCCGGGGTGCAACCGGATCAGATTGCTGCCGTCGGCGCGCTGCAATGATACGGCGCCTTCGGCCAGCGTCGTCTCGGCCATGTGGTCGCCGCGCAGCGATCGGACGCTGAAAACCGTACCGAGCACGCGCACGCGCAGATTGGGAGTAACGACGTCGAAAGGATGCTTGGCGTCGTGCTCGACGTCGAAATAGGCTTCGCCGTCGAGATGTACGCGGCGTTCGTCGGTGTGAAATGTCTCGTCGTAGCAGAGCGTCGATCCGGGTGTAAGCCAGATGTCGGAGCCATCGGGCATCGCTACGTGCATGATCGTCGTGTCGGCATTGAAGTAAGTGATCGGCGCGAGCATCAGGGCGGTACGCCATGCGAACATACCGGTCAGGGCCACGACTGCGACGACCGCAGCCGTTCGGAGCAGGGAGTGTATACGAATGTGTCCGAAAAGGTTCGAGAGACGATGGGGCCGCTGCACCGTGCAGGGAGCGTTTTCGAGCGCATCGATCCGACTGTTGAGTCGGTTGAGCGAACGGATGAAACGCGCCGGACCGTAGAGGGTCGAACGCCACTTTGCGAATCGTTGTCGGACGGCGCGTAGTTCGGCAACTTCGCGCCGGTGTTTTTCACTGGTTGCTAACCACTGCGACAGTTCCTGTTCCTCTTCGGAAGTAGCTGTCCCGTCGAAATATTTCCAAATGATCCGTTCGTTGAACGGATGTTGCGAGTCTTCGTTTTTCACGGTCGTGCGTATTGACTTTCCGATTATAATACACACGAGTCGGGGAAAGCACCTATTCGTCGACCGCTTTTATTGTCCCAAGATGTAAATCGTCAACAGCAAAAACATTTTCAGATGGCCCAGTTTGCCGCGTAATTGCCGCAACGCATTGTTGATATGATTCTCGACGGTCGAAACGCTGATATTCAGCCGCTCCGAGATCTCTCTGTTCGACAGCCCCTCGAAATGGCTCATACGGAATACTTCGCGGCATTTCGGCGAGAGCGTTTCGACGACTGCGTCGAGTTCGTCGGCGATCTGCCGTGCGTAAAGATTCCTGATAATTTCGTTTTCGTCGGGGTCGTAATAGGTGCAGTTTTGTCTGCGACCGGTAGGACGAGGCATAGTTTTTCGACCGTAGTACGTTGAGCGCGGTGCGGTAGACCGCACGCAAAAGATAGCCGCGCAGCGAACCGTCGTTGCGCAGTTTGTCGCGGCCGACCCAGATGCGGACGAAAACCTCCTGTACGACGTCATCCGCGTTTTCGTCGCCGACGATGAGCTCCGCATAATTGACTAATGGTGCCCAGAATATGCCGTAGAGTTCGTTGAAAGCCGTGCGTTCGCCCTTCTTCAATCGTTCGATC
>ENA-UERG01000954-UERG01000954.1-human-gut-metagenome-genome-assembly--contig:-NODE-954-length-26284-cov-5.891136_pt1 | contig 26284 bp, 19 predicted proteins | sample MGYA00242954_ERZ507954 | MGnify/ENA primary metagenome ERZ507954 (study PRJEB26167, sample SAMN06115478) | human gut metagenome | host: Homo sapiens | place: China:Sichuan | collected 2015-01-21... | reverse complement strand
TTCTCTCACGTGAGAGAATGGCCCCCTTTTATTGCGTGCCTCCCTATGCCAATAGGGATTCAGAACAGTGTCAGCTGGCTCGTTTCAGGCAATCCCGCAAACGCGCCCAGCGCGCGCAGCTGGTCGATATGCGTCTGCGACAGCTTGTTGCAGCAGAGGGAAAACTCCTCCACCGATGTAAAGTCCTTCCCCTTGCGCTTCTCGACGGTGTCGAGCGCTGCGGTCTCGCCGAGTCCGCGGACGGACGTGAACGGCGGCAGCAGGCCGTTTTCCGTGACGACGAACTTCGTCGCATCGCTGCGGTAGATATCGATGGGCTCAAAGTGGAAGCCGCGCAGGCAGAATTCGTAGCAGACTTCAAGCGTCGTCATCAAGTCCTGCTCCACGGCGGTCGCGTCCTTGTTGTTTTCGATCTCGCGGATGCGGCGGCGCAGCGCGTCGGCGTCCTTGCAGCACTCGGCGGCGTCGAATGCCTTGGCGCGGATGGAGAAGAACGTCGCGTAGAACGCGAGCGGCTCGTGCACCTTGAACCACGCGATGCGGAACGCCATCATAACGTATGCGACCGCGTGCGCTTTCGGGAAGAGGTAACCGATCTTCGCAAGCGACTCGATGTACCACTCCGGTACGTCGTGCTTGCGCATCTCTTCGACCCACATCGGCCAGTCCCCCGCCTTGCCGCCTTTGACCTTGCCCTTTCGGACGGCCTCCATGATCTTGAAGCTCATCTTCGGGTCAAGCCCCATCGAGATGAGGTAGAGCATGATATCGTCACGGCAGCCGACGGTCTCCAGAACGCTCGCCGTGCCGCTGACGATCAGATCCTTCGCGTTGCCGAGCCACACGTCCGTGCCGTGGGAGAAGCCTGAAAGGCGCAGCAGCGTGTTGAAGTCCTTGGGCTGCGTGTCGACGAGCATCTGGCGCGTGAAGCGCGTGTTAAACTCGGGGATCGCGACGGCGCCCGTGGGGCCGAGCACTTCGTCGTTCTCGTAGCCGAGCACCTTGGACGAGATGAAGATCGACATCGTGTCGGGGTCGTCGAGCGGGATAGCGCGGGCGTTCACGCCCGTCAGATTTTCGAGCATGCGGATCATCGTCGGGTCATCGTGGCCGAGCATATCGAGCTTTAAGAGGTTGTCCTCCATGCAGTGATATTCGAAATGCGTGGTGATCGTGTCGCTGTCGGGGTCGTCCGCAGGGTGCTGTACGGGGCAGAAATCCTCGATATCCATGTCGTCCGGCACGACGACGAGTCCGCCGGGATGCTGGCCCGTCGTGCGTCGCACGCCGACGCAGCCCGCCGTCAGGCGGTCGATCTCGGCGTTGCCCGCGGCGATGCCGTTTTCCTCGAGGTATTTTTTGACGAAGCCGTAGGCCGTCTTCTCCGCGAGCGTACCGATCGTACCCGCGCGGAACACCTGCGTCTTGCCGAACATCTCGACCGCGTGCGCGTGGGCGCGCGCCTGATATTCGCCTGAGAAGTTGAGGTCGATATCCGGCACCTTGCCGCCGCCGTAGCCGAGGAAAGTTTCAAACGGGATGTCGAAGCCGTCTTTGGCATACTTCGTGCCGCAGACGGGACACATTTTATCGGGCATGTCCGCGCCACAGCCATACTCGCCCGCGTGGAACTCGACGTTGCGGCACTTCGGGCAGCGGTAGTGCGGCGGCAGGGCGTTGACCTCGGTGATGCCGGCCATGTACGCTACGAGCGACGAGCCGACCGACCCTCGCGAGCCGACGAGGTAGCCGCACTCGAGCGAGCGCTGCACGAGCTTCTGCGCCGACATGTAGACGACGTCGTACTTGCCCAGAATGCTGCCGAGCTCGACGTTCAGCCGGTCGACGATCAGCTGCGGCAGATCGTCGCCGTAAAGCTCGTGCGCTTTCCCCCACACCATGCGGTTAAGGTCTTCTTCCGAATTTTCAAGCCGCGGCGGGAACAGCCTGCCCTTGGGCAAAAGCTCGATATCCTCCACCTGCTCGGCGATGGCGCGGGTGTTCGTCACGACGACCTCGTAGGCTTTCTCCTTGCCGAGGTAGTCAAATTCCTTGAGCATTTCGTCCGTCGTGCGGAAGTAGAGCGGGACGGGCTCGTTCGCGTCGGCGAATTTCTTTGACGCGAGCAGGATATGGCGATAAACCTCGTCTTCGGGGTCGAGGAAGTGGACGTCGCCCGTTGCGCAGACGGGCTTGCCGAGCTCTTCGCCAAGCTTGACAACAGTGCGGTTGAAGTCCTTGAGGTCTTCGTCGTCGCGCACCGTGCCGTCGCGCACCATGAAGCGGTTATTGCCGAGCGGCTGAATTTCAAGATAGTCGTAGAACGAGGCGATGCGCTTGAGCTCATTCCAGTCCTTGTGGTCGACGATGGCGCGGAACAGCTCGCCCGCCTCGCAGGCAGAGCCGATGATCAAGCCCTCGCGATGCGCGACAAGCTCGCTTTTCGGGATGATCGGCACGCGCTTAAAGTATTTGAGGTTCGACGCCGAGATGAGCTGGTAGAGGTTCTTGAGGCCCACCTTGTTCTTGGCGATCAGAATGATGTGCTTTGGGAAACGGTTGCGCTTGACGCCGAGCGGGCGGAGCTTCGTCATCTCGTCGTTGATCTGCTGGAGGCGCGTGACACCGCGCTCTTCGAGCATGACGAAGAACTTGGCCAGCATCTGCGCGACCGGGACCGCATCGTCGGACGCGCGGTGGTGGTTGAACTGCGGGAGCTGCAAGTGGTCGGCCACGATGTCGAGCTTGTACTTGCCGAGCTCGGGCAGGAGATTCTGCGCGAAAATCAGCGAGTCGAGATACGTCGGCTCGAACGGGATGCCGCACTTTTTGCAGCCTGCGCGGATGAAGCTGATATCAAACTCCGCATTGTGCGCAGCGAGCGGACGGCCGCCCGCAAAGGCCAAAAACGCGTGCAGCGCGTCCTCCAGCTTCGGCGCGCCGCGCAGCATGTCGTCTGTGATGCCGGTCAGGCCGATGATCTCAGGCGAAAGCCGGCGCTCGGGGTCGACAAAGGTCTGGAACGTGTCGACGATCTCGCCGTCTTTCAGAATGACCGCACCGATCTCGGTGATGGCATCGTGCGCGACCTTCAGACCCGTTGTTTCAATGTCGAAACAGCAGATCTCAGTCGAAAAATCGCCGTCCTGCGGGCCGTGCACACAGATACGGTCGTCGATGTTGTTGAGAAAATAGCCCTCACAGCCGTAAAGGAGTTTTATTTTACCCTCGCCGGTGTGCCAGGCGTCCGGGAAGCTCTGCGCTACGCCGTGATCCGTGATGGCGATGGCGGGCATCCCCCACTTGATCGCGCGCTTGACGACCGCGGCGGTGTCGGTCAGCGCGTCCATGTTGGACATACGGGTATGTAAGTGCAGCTCGACGCGCCTTTCTTCCGCCGTGTCCGTGCGCTCGGCGTGGTCGATCTGCATGATGTCCTGCGGGTTGAGCTGCATATCCTTACCATCGTAGGAGAGCTCCATGCGGCCGCTGACGCGCAGCCACATGCCGACGCTGATCTTGCCGAGAAGCTCCGTCGCCTCGCGCTCGGGCATGCTGCGGCGGATGAAGAGCGAGCCTTCGTAGTCCGTCATTTCGAGCAACATCGTCCAGACGCCGGCGCGGCGCGTCTCGTGGCAGTCGAACTTGAAGACCTTGCCCTCAACGACGACGTGACCGGCCTTTGGCGTCAGCTCGCTGATGGGGAGCACTCTCCCCTTTGCAATCTCGCGGCCCATGATGACACTTCCGCTGCCGCTCACCTTGCGGCCAGCGTTCTTCAACATGTCGGGAAAGGCCTCCGCCGTTGATTTGACGTGGATGTCCACGCGCTTTAAGTCGTAATTGCGCGCAAGAAGCTGCTCGACCGTTTCGCGCGTCGAGTCGTTCATCTCCGCGCGCACGGTCATGTCGAGCGTCATCGTGCGCTTTTCCGGCTCGAGCACCATGTTCGTGACCATCGCGGCGTTGAGCGGGACGCGCAGGTCAAAATCCGGCGAAAAGTCGGTGAATAATTCAAAAAAAGGAATCTTTTGTGCCATAGCCACAACCTTATCTCAGTATCGTTTCCGCTCGGTCAGAGTTTTTTGATTTCCTCCATCAAAGCGTCGACAAGCTTTTCCTGCGGCACTTTGTAAAGGATTTTTCCTTTTCGGAAAATCATGCCCTCACCTTTGCCGCCGGCCACGCCGATATCGGCGGCCGAGGCCTCACCGGGCCCGTTGACGACGCAGCCCATCACGGCGACCGTGATATTCTTCTTGCAGTCGGCAAGACGGCGCTCCAGCTCCTCAGCGATCGGGATCATGTCGTACGCCGTGCGGCCGCACGTCGGGCAGGAGACGAGGTTCACACCGCTGCGGCGGATGCCGCAGGCCTGCAAAATGCGCTTGGCGGCGTAGACCTCTTCCACGGGGTCCGCCGTGAGCGAGACGCGCATCGTGTCGCCGATGCCCTCGCACAGAAGGCCGCCGATGCCGATGGCGGACTTCAAAAGCCCCATCGTGGGCGTGCCCGCCTCGGTCACGCCGAGGTGGAGCGGATAGTCGACCTTTTCGTGCAGAAGGCGATAGGCCGCCATGTTGAGCGGTACATCAGAGCTCTTGACCGAGATGCAGATCTCGGTAAAATCGAACTTTTCAAGCAGCCGCACATGTCTGAGCGCGCTCTCGACGAGCGCCTCGGGCGTCACGCGGCCATATTTTGCGAGCAGCTCCTTTTCAAGCGAGCCGCCGTTCACGCCGATGCGGATGGGAACCTTGTGTTCACGGCAGGCGTCTACGACCGCCTTGACGCGGTCATCTCCCCCGATGTTGCCGGGGTTGATGCGAATTTTGTCCGCGCCGCGCGCCGCCGCTTCGACGGCGAGACGGTAGTCGAAATGAATGTCCGCGACGAGCGGGATGGAGATATTCTCCTTAATTTCACTCAGCGCGTGCGCGGCCTCCATATTCGGCACCGTGACGCGCACGATCTCGCAGCCCGCCTCTTCGAGCGCGTGGATCTGCGCGATGGTGGCCTTGGCATCCTCAGTGTGCGTGTTGCACATCGACTGGATCGTGACCGGCGCGCCGCCGCCGATAGCGACGCCGCCTGCGATAATTTGCTTGCTCATAAGATCATCCTCCTCACAGGAGCTTGACAATGTCGTGGAACGTGACGAACAGCATCAGCGCCATTAAAAGCGCAAAGCCGATGCCGTTGATGACGTTCAGATATTTGGATGGAATTTCCTTTTTGAACAGCGCCACGGCGATGCCGTTGACGAGCAGGAACAGCACGTGTCCGCCGTCGAGTGCGGGCAGCGGCAGCAGGTTCATCACGGCGAGGTTCACCGCGATCATCGCGGCGAAGTAGAGAATGCTCTCGAGTGCCGCGCCGAAGCCCGCCTCGGCCTCGGTCTCCTTGCCGACCTCCGTCATGGTCGAGACGATGCCGACCGGGCCGCTCAGATCGTTGACGCCCGCCGCGCCCGAAAGCAGCATTTGCAGGCTCAGTCTCACGATGCGGACATAGTCCATCGTCTGGTACCAGCTGTATTGCAGGCGCAGAAGCGGCGTCGCCTCGACGATCCCGCCGTAGGTAAAGCCGTAGGCCTCGTACTCCTTACCGTTTTCGTCGGTGTAGACTTGCTTTGTGAGCGTGCGGTCGAACTTTTTGCCGTCGCGCAGGACGGTCATGTCGATCGTGCCCGTGTCGCCAAGGCCCATGATGAGCGACACGTCGCTCTTTAAATAAATGCGCTCACCGTTGATGGCGTAGATCGTGTCGCCGGGCATCAGGCCGTCCTCTCCCTGCTGCGGGAAATCGGGGTTCAGCTCGACGATCTCCGTCGTGTAGAATGCCTGCGCACCCGCATACAGACAGATGACGATGATGAGGCCCGTCAGGAAGTTCATGAACGCGCCCGCGACGAAGATGATGAACTTCTTCCACCAGACCTGGCGGCCCAGCGCGCGGTCGTCGTCCGAATCCTCGTCCTCGCCCTCCATGGCGCAGTAGCCTCCGATGGGCAGGAGCCGCAGGGAGTATTCGGTGTCCCCTTTCGTCTTATGGAAGAGCTGCGGGCCCATGCCGATGGAAAATTCATTGACGCGCACGCCGCAGGCCTTGGCCGCCAAAAAGTGGCCAAACTCATGCACGGCGATGAGCACGCCGAAAATCAGGATCGCAATGAGAATATAAACCATGGTCTCTCCTAAATTTGGTCAGTTGAGCTTTTCGCGCACGACCTCGCGCGCGAGCCGGTCTGCTTCCAGAATATCCGAAAGCTGCGGCTGATATACCGTCTCGGTTTTATCGAGCGCCGCTTCGATGAGGTCAGGGATGGCACAGATGCCTATCTCGTCGCACAGAAATGCCGCGACAGCCTCTTCGTTCGCGCCGTTCATCGCCGCGCAGTAGACATTGCCGATGGCGGCGCACTGCTTGGCGATCTTCAGGCAGCGGAAGACCTCTTCATCGGGCTCGGCGAACGTCAGCGGCGGGCACATGAGAAGGTCAAGCGGCTCCGCGGGCGAAACGGCCCTGTTGGGGTACGTCATCGCGTAGCGGATGGGCAGCTTCATGTCCGGTGTGCCGAGCTGGGCGAGCATCGCCCCGTCGTGAAACTCGACGAGCGAGTGCACGATGCTCTGGCGATGGATGACCGCGTCGACCTGACGCAGCGGCAGACGGTAGAGGCGCATGGCCTCGATGATCTCAAGTCCCTTGTTCATCAGCGTCGCGGAGTCGATGGTGATCTTCGCACCCATTGTCCAGTTCGGATGCTTGAGCGCGTCGGCCTTCGTCTTAGTCGCAAGCTCCTGCAGGCTCAGGCCGTAGAACGGCCCGCCCGAGCAGGTCAGAATGAGGCGCTTGATCTCACCGCGGTCGCAGCAGCCCTGCAAGCACTGGAAGATCGCGCTGTGCTCGCTGTCGACGGGGACAATCTCCGCGCCGCAGCGCTCGGCCGCAGCCACGACGAGCTCGCCCGCGCAGACGAGCGTTTCCTTGTTGGCAAGCGCGATGCGCTTTTTCTTCTCGATGGCCGCGAGCGTCGGCTGGAGTCCGATCATGCCCATCACGGCGGTGACGACCGTGTCAGCGTCGTCCGCCGTGGCTGCGGCCAGAAGGCCCTCCATGCCGGAGAGCACCTCGGTGTTTGTGTCGGAAAGCCGCGCGCGGAGCTCACGCGCCGCGTCCTCGTCATAAAGCACGGCAAGACGCGGGCAAAATTCCCGCGCCTGCTGTTCGATGAGGTCAACGCTTTTATTCGCCGTCAGCGCAGCGACGGAAAGCCCCAGCTCGCGCGCCACCTCAAGCGTCTGGCGGCCGATGGAGCCGGTGGAACCGAGTAAAGCAATACTCCTTGTCATAATAGGCCTCCACAGACCGCAGCCCACACGACCGGCGCGATGAAGAGCGTGGAGTCAAAGCGGTCGAGCATGCCGCCGTGCGTCAGGAAGAGGTGGCTGTAATCCTTGATACCGGCCTCGCGCTTGACGAGCGACATTGAGAGGTCGCCGAGCTGGCCGAAGATGTTGGCCACCACGCCGACAAGAATCAGCATGAGGTAATTGGGCGCATAGCCGAGCAATTTCTGCCCGACAAGGCCGAGCAGCACCAGTGCAAGCGCGCTGCCGATGGGCCCGCCGATCGCGCCTGCCCAGGTCTTGTGCGGGCTGACGTGCGGCGCCATCTTGCGCTTGCCGAACCACATGCCAAAGTACATCGACAGCGCATCGCCCACAAAGGCGACGCAGAACGGCGCGAGCACATAGAGCTTGCCATAGTTTTCGTCCATGCGCAGCAGGAAAATGCAGCTGTACATCGCCGGGAACACGATGCCGCCGACGATGGTCACCGCCACATCGTGGAACGTGAAGGGCTTTTCCTTGCCGTAATAGACAACCGCGGAGAGAAACGCCCCCATCACAAGGATCCAGCGGAAGAGCGTAACAGTCGAAATCGGGAGAGCGTGTACACCGCTCGCCCTTTCCCAAAAGAGCCATATCTCCTGCATGACGACCGATGTGACAAGTCCCCAGTAGAAATCCGCCGGGACGTTCTCCCCTGCCGTGTGCAGCAGCTCATAGGCCGCAATGCCCGCGATGCCGCAGACGACGAGCATCGTCGCCCATGCAGGGCAGGCAAGCAGCACGGCGAGCAGCGCCGGCAGGCCGACGACAACCACCAACCATCTTTGTTTCATTTCTGTTTCTCCTGTTTCAGTCCGCCGAAGCGCCGTTCGCGCTGCTGATACGCGATGAGCGCCTTGTCGAATTCTCTTTCCGTAAAGTCGGGCCAGAGCGTGTCGCAGAAGTAGAACTCACTGTACGCGCACTGCCACAAAAGGTAGTTGCTGATGCGCTTCTCCCCGCCCGGGCGGATGAGAAGGTCTGGATCGGGAAGTCCGCTTGAATAGAGGTAGCGCGAAAAGCCCTCCTCGGTCAAAGCGTCCGCGTCCCGCTTCCCTGCCGCGCAGTCACGCGCAAACGCGCGGGCGGCGTGCAGGATCTCGTCGCGTCCGCCGTAGTTGAGGCAGACATTCGCCTGAAAGCCTTCGATGCGGGATGAAATCTCATTCGTCTCATCGATGAGTTCCCGAAGTTCCGGCGTCAGGACGCTGAGATCGCCCAGAAAGCGCAGGCGGTTGCCGTCCTTTTCCATCGTGTCGATGCACTCGTGCAGATATTGCTCGAGTAAGTGCATGATGCCGTCGACCTCGTCCTTCGGGCGCTTCCAGTTTTCGGTCGAAAAGGCGTAGACCGTCAGATAGTCGATGCCCAGGTTCTTGCAGTAGGTGCCGAGCTTTCGAAACGTCTCCGCCCCCGCCTTGTGACCGGCCGAGCGCGGGAGGCCGCGCTTTTGCGCCCAGCGGCCGTTGCCGTCCATAATGACGGCAACATGACAAGGCAGGTTGTTCAAATCAACCTGCCCTGCCTTGTTCTCTTTGGAAAAGAGCCCCATATCAGACCGCCATGAGCTCCTTCTCTTTCTTCTCGAGAAGGGCGTCGACCTCTTTGCACATGTCGTCGGTCAGCTTCTGCAGGTCCTTTTCAGCGACCTTCAGGTCGTCCTCGGTGATCTCGCTGGCCTTCTGCTTCTTCTTGAAGGCCTCCATCGCGTCGCGGCGGATGTTGCGGATGGCGACCTTGCCGGTCTCGGAATACTTATGGATCTGCTTGACGAGCTCCTTACGGCGCTCCTCCGTGAGCTGCGGGAAGTTCAGGCGGATGGACTTGCCGTCGTTCTGCGGGTTGATGCCAAGGTCAGACTCCTGAATGGCGCGCTCGATGGGCTTGAGGGCCGTGCCGTCCCACGGGGTGATGACGAGCTGGCGCGGATCGGGAGAAGCGATGGCCGCGATCTGCTGGATGGGCGTGGGAGAGCCGTAGTAGTCGACGCTGATGCGGTCGAGCACAGAGGCGTTGGCGCGGCCTGCACGCACAGAGGCAAAGTCCGCGTTCACCGCGTCGATGCTCTTTCTCATTTTGTCGGAATAAACCTTGTAATCTTCCTTATTCATGGGGATACCTCCTCAAAAATTTTTATCGTAAAGCCGCAAGTGCGGGGTCGCTCAGTTTTCGCCGACGATGGTGCCGATCTTCTTGCCCTCGACCGCACGGATGATGTTCTCCGGGTCCTTGAGCGCAAAGACGAGCACGGGAATGTGGTTGTCCATCGAAAGGGACGTGGCCGTGGAGTCCATGACCGCAAGGTGCTGGGCCAGCACGTCCTCATAGGAGATAGCGTCGTACTTGATCGCGTTTGCATCCTTGGCGGGGTCAGCGTTGTAAACGCCGTCGATGTTCTTGGCGAGCAGGATCACGTCGGCATTGATCTCCGCCGCGCGCAGCACCGCTGCCGTGTCGGTCGAGAAGAACGGAGAGCCGATGCCGCAGCCAAAGAGCACTACGCGGCCCTTTTCCAAATGCCGGATGGCGCGGGCTCGGATGTAGGGTTCGGCGACTTCTTTGATCTCCAGCGCCGTCTGCACGCGCACGTCGACGCCCTTCTGCTCGAGCACATCGGCGACCGCCATGCAGTTCATCGCCGTGGCCAGCATGCCCATGTGGTCGGCACGGGTGCGCTCGATGTAGCCCTCGCCGTTTTTCACGCCGCGCCAGAAGTTGCCGCCGCCGATGACGACGCCCATCTGCACACCCATGTCCGTGCACTTTTTGATGACGTCGCACACCTTGGAAACAACGTCGAAGTCGAAGCCGAAGTGCTTGTCGCCCGCCAGCGCCTCGCCGCTGATCTTGAGCAGCACGCGCTTATACTTGAGTTGAGCCATGCTCATAATCTCCCCTTTCAGGAACAAGTTCAAATTTTCACAGCTACTATTTTAGCGTATTTTTGCTCTTTTGCATAGGGGGAAAGCGTAAACTTTTTTCACAAATTCGCTCTTCCCTTTTTCGTCAAGTTGAACCGCCGTGAATAGCGGAAAAAAGCAGCCGTATGAAACGGCTGCTTTTTTAGATTTTTCGTTTACTTGATGCCCTTGATGCGGATAAGGTCCTTCAAAAGCTCGACCGTGCCATCGATGCCGAGCAGGCTCGAATCGATGCAGAGGTCGTAGCTCTTGGCATCGCCCCAGTCCTTGGCGGAATAGTAGTTATAGTAGGAAGCGCGGGACTTATCCGTCTTCTTGATGCGGTCTTTCGCCTCGTTCTCGCTGATGCCGTTGCGGGCGGCAACGCGCTTGATGCGATTTTCGAGCGGAGCCGTGATGAAGAGATTGATGACGTCGTCGCGATCCTTGAGCGCGTAGTCCGCGCAGCGGCCGATCAGGACGCAGGGGCCCTTGTCGGCGAGCTTTTTGATCGTGTCGTAGGTCGCCAGGTACACCTGCTGTTCGATGGAGCCCTTGGGCGTCACATGGTTCATCGAGAAGGAATAGGGGTCCATCGCGATGGAATAGAGAAAGCTCTTCGGGCGTTCGTCAAAGGAACGGAACAGCTCTTCGCAAAGTCCGCTCTCCTCTGCCGCCTCCTTGAGCAGCATGTCGTCGTAATAGGCGATGCCGAGCTGCTTGGCAAGCATCGTGCCGATCTCGCGTCCGCCGCTGCCGTATTGTCTGCCAACCGTAATGACCATAAAGATTCCTCCTTTTTCGCGCCTTGAAACAAAATCGGTGCTATTTGGATTATAGCACCGATTTCGTAAGAAGACAATATTTTTTCCTGTTTCGATTTTGTAAAGGCGCAGCCTTATTCCGGAAGCGGCAGGCCGAGGCGGCGATACATCGTCTTTTTCACCGCGCGCAGAATATTTTCATAGCCCGTGCAGCGGCACAGATGGCCGGAGAGGAGCTTTCTGAGCTCGTCATCGGTGTAGAGGCGGTTCGTCTCCAAGATCTCGACCGCAGTCATGATGAAGCCCGGCGTGCAGAAGCCGCACTGGACAGCGGTCTCTTCAATGAACGCCTGCTGGATGTCGCTCAGCTCGCCGTCGGGCCCCATCAGGCTTTCGAGCGTGCGGATGTGCTTGCCGTCCGCCCAGACGGCGAGGTAGATGCACGAGTTGAATGCCTCGCCGTCGATGATGACGTTGCAGGCGCCGCACTCGCCGACCTCGCAGCCCTTCTTCACGGACGTCATATGGTAATCGTTTCGCAGCATATCGGTCAGCGACGCACGCACGTCGACCATTTTCTCAACGTCCTTGCCGTTTAAGTTGAATCGCACCAGCTTGTACTGACTCATTTGATGACACCTCCCGCCCGTTTGATGGATTCGATCAGGCAGCGCTTGGCCATTTCGACCGCGATGTGTTCGCGGAACGCCTTGGAGGCGCGCCAGCTGTCACGCGCGTGGATATCGTTGAGCACGGCGAGTGAGAACTGTTCCGCTGTCGTAAGTGTCAAGGGTTTATCCTTGGCAGCTGCCTCCGCGCTCGGGCAGCGCATCGGCACAGGACCGGCAACGCCGTAGGCGATGCGGGCGCGCTCAATAGTCTGCTTGTCGGGCGACAGGCGCACGTTCACGCTGCACCCGAGCGTCGCGATGTCCATCGCGTTTCTCATGGCGTACTTGATGTAGTAGCCATAGCAGTTTTCGTAGCTCGCCTTTGGGATGAGGATGGCGGTCTGGATCTCGCCATCCTCCACGCGGATGTCGACCTGACCGGCCTTGATGTAAAAGTCTTTGATGGGCAGGCGGCGGATGCCGTCCTTCCCCGTCAGCTCCACGATGGCCTCCCACGCATGCAGTGTGGAGGCGGAGTCCGCGCTCGTCACGCCGTTGCAGGTGTTGCCGCCGATGGTTCCGATGTTTCGGATCTGCGGGCCGCCGACCATGTCGACCGCCTCGCCGAGAACGTTGATATATTTCTGAATGATGGGGTCACGCGTGATGTGGGAAAAGCTCGAGAGCGAGCCGATGCGGATGTTTTCCTCCTCGTCGATGCTCACGCCGCGCAGCTCGTCGAGGCCGTAGATCGAGATGAGCTCCTTTCCGGCGCGTTTACCCTCGCGCATCTGCACGAGCACGTCGCTGCCGCCGGCGATGATCTGCGCCTCGGGATGCTCCAAGCGGAGGGCGACGGCGTTTTCGACGCTTTCCGCCTCATAGAGTGCTTTCATGTCATACATGGCTCACTTCTCCTCCTTCCAGCTGTCGTGGATGAGCCCCGCCTTGCTGAACTCGGCATACAGAACGTGCGGGGTGATGGGAACGGTGTCGATGGCGACGCCGGTGGCGTTGTAGATGGCGTTGCGGATGGCGGGCGCGCCCGAGCACGCGGGCGGTTCGCCGAGCGCCTTCGTGCCGAACGGCGACGTCGGCTCGGGATTTTCGATAAACTGCGCCTCGAGATGCGGGTGGTCCATGAACGTCGAGAGCTTGTAGTCGAGAAGATTATTGTTGAGGGGGCGGCCCGTCTTCTCGTCGAATAAAAGCTGCTCGCTCATGCCAAATCCGATGGCCATGGACATGCCGCCGTGGACCTGCGCCTCGGCAAGCGCGGGGTTGATAAGCTTGCCGCAGTCGTGGACGTTGATGATCTTCTTGAGCGTAACCTTGCACATCGGGATATCCACCTCGACGTCGGCAAAGGTGCAGCCAAACGAATAGGCGTTGTTGCGGATGGTGTAGGTCGACTCGGCGGTGATGTGCTCGGAGTCCGCGGCGTTGTACTGCGCGGTCATCGCAAGGTCTTTCAGCGACATGAGCACCATGCCGTCGCCCTTGCGGATGATGTTTCCGTCAACAATATCCATATTCGAAACTGCCTGACGGGTGAGCTTTGTCGCGTACTGAAGAATTTTCTGCCGCAGGAGCGTCGCCGTCTGGCGGATGGAGAAGCCCGCGACGTAGGTCTGGCGGCTCGCGTAAGCGCCGAGGCCTGTGGGCGTGATGTCCGTATCCTGACACGAGACGACGCGCACGTCGTGATAGCTCTTGAGGCCGACGGCCTCGGCCGTCATCTGCGCATAGGCCGTGTCCGCGCCCTGCCCGATCTCCGTCTCACCGCACTGCATCGTCACCGTGCCGTCGAGGTTCAGGAGCATGCGGTTCGAGGACGTTTCAAGCGAGATGGGATACACCGCCGTGTTGTACCAGAAGGCCGCCACGCCGATGCCGCGGCGGACGGGGCCGATGTCCTTGGCATACTCCTCGCGCTTTTTGTCGTATTCGATGTACTCCTTCCCCTTTTCCAGACATTCGCGGAAGGAATCGTAGTAGTTCGTGTTACCTGAGAAGCCGTCGTGGAAGCCCTTGGGCATGATGTACTTCATGCGGTATTCGAGAGGCTCCATGCCAACGGCCTTCGCGCACTCGTCGATGTTCGCGTCGTCCGCGAACGACGCCTGCGGCATGCCGTAGCCGCGCATCGCGCCCGCGGCGGGGCGGTTTGTGTACACGGTGTAAGCGTCGCCCTCGAAATTGTCGCAGGGATAGATCTGCGGGAACGAGCCCATGGCCTTGGCGACGATCGAATGGCCGTGCGAGGCATACGCGCCCTGATTGGAGAAGCACTCGACCTTGCGCGCGGCAATCGAGCCGTCCTTATGGAGCCACGTGATGATATGGAAGCGGATCGAGTGGCGCACACGGTTACTGACGAATGTCTCTTCACGCGAGCAGTCGATGCGCACGCATTTTCCGTGCACCTGCGTAGAGCACCACGCGCACAGCGGCTCGTAGAGCGCGTCCTGCTTGTTGCCAAAGCCGCCGCCGATATAGGGCTTGATGATGCGGATATCCGCCCACGGACGCCCGAGCGCCTGACCGACGATGCGGCGGATGATGTGCGGGATCTGCGTGGAGGACACGACGACGATGCGGCCATTTTCCTCGTAAGCGTAGCAGCCGTGGTTTTCAATGTGGCTGTGCTGCACGGTGGGGGTGTTGTACCAGCCCTCGACCTTGATGAGGCCGGGCTCTTTGATCGCCTGCTGATAATTGCCCTTGCGGATATCGGTGTGCTTCAGGATATTCCCCGGGAAATTTTCGTGGATACAGGGCGCGTCGGGCTCCATGGCCTTCTGCACGTCGAGCACAAACGGGAGTTCCTCGTATTCGACCTTCAGCGCGCGCACGCCCTGCATGGCCGAGACCTCATCCTCCGCAATGACGACCGCGACGTCGTCGCCGTAGTAGCGCACATGGCAGTTCAAAAGATTGCGGTCGGCCACGTCCTGATGCCCCGGGTCCATCGACCAGGGATGGCCCGCCGTCGGGAAGCAGTGCTCCGGCACGTCGAAGCAGGTCAGCACCTTCACAACGCCGGGGATGGCCTCCGCCGCGGACTTGTCGACTGATTTGACAAATCCGTGCGCGATGGTGGAATGCTTGATGCGCGCATAGAGCGCACCGGCCGGCATCCGATCCTCATAGTATTTCGTGCGTCCGGTGACCTTGTCGAACGCATCGACGCGGATCTCGCTTTTTCCTACCTTGCTCATCTGTCTACCTCCTGTTCCGAGCAGCCGCTTTGTCGGTTTTGCTCGAAATCTGCAACTCCTTTGCTATTATTTTAGCACATTTCGCACAGCGTGTACAGTGCTGCATGCGTGATATAATACAAATGATCGCGGATATACCATTTTGTCCGCTTTTTTCTGCCGATTGGTGAAAAAGAAACGAATGACTGGTGATTTAATAGATGGATAACACGTTGAAAATAGGATGCGTGGTCATGGCGGCGGGCAATGCCGCGCGCTTTGGCGAGAACAAGCTCGCCGCGATGGTAAACGGAAAGCCGCTTATCGAGCATGCGCTTGAGGCGATCCCGCGGGAGAGCTTTTCCCGCGTGCTGGTCGTGACGCAGCACGAAAACGTGGAAGCGGCCGCCAAAAAGTTTGGCTTTGAAGCTCTGCGGAATGAGCATCCCGAGCGCGGCCAGAGCGAGACGATCCGCCTCGGCACGGCGGCGCTGTCAGACTGTGACGCGCTCTGCTTCATGGTGGCCGACCAGCCGATGCTCAAGCGCAAGACCGTCGCGCAGGAGCTTAAGTTCTTCCGCGCGCACAGCAAAAACATCGTCGGATTGGGACACAACGGCGTGCGGGGCAACCCCTGCCTCTTCCCTGCCCGCTTCTTTCCTGAGCTTTTATCGCTTGAGGGCGATGTCGGCGGCAGCGCGGTCATCAAGAGGCATTTAGATGATCTGCTGCTCTTTGAAGCGCCGGAGACGGAGCTGCGCGACGTTGACACGAAGGAAGCGCTCGAAGCGCTTAAGAAACGCTGATCTCGCCGCGGAGGTCTTCTTCCATTGCCTGCTTGATCTTCTCCTTGTCGTAGCCGCAGGAGAAGAGATAGTACAGCTTGGCGACGGCGGCCTCGGTCGTCATGTCGAGTCCGCTGACCGCGCCCGCCTTTTTGAGCGCGCTGGACGTTTCGTAGGTGCCGAGCGACACCGCGCCCTGCGGACACTGCGAGCAGACCGTGAGCACCGTGCCGTTCTGAAACGCCTTGCGGATGATGGGCAGCAGCGCGTTCCCGTCGCCGGGGATGTTGCCCGCGCCGAACGTCTCGATGACGATACCGCGGAGCTTTTCGGTCATAATGGCCTCGAACAGCGAAAACTGAATGCCCGGAAATACCTTGATGACGCCGATGGGGATGTTGTCAAGCGTCTGGAGCCTCAGCCCGCCTTTCTGCCTCGGCAGGAGGGCGGCTTCGTTATATTTGATGGAAATGCCCGCCTCGGCAAGGCTCGGGTAGTTGGGCGAAACGAAAGCGATGAGTCCGTCGGCGGAGTACTTCGTCGCGCGGTTGCCGCGCAGCAGCTTTCCGCCGAAGTACAGGCACACCTCGCGCACGATGCCTTCCCCCGCAATCAGCAGCGCGGTGATGAGGTTGTCGCGCCCGTCGCTGCGAATTTCGCACAGCGGGATCTGCGAGCCCGTGAGCACCACAGGCTTGTCGAGCCCATCGAGCATGAACGACAGTGCCGAGGCCGTGTAGGCCATCGTGTCCGTACCGTGCAGGACAACGAAGCCGTCGTAATCGTCATATTTCTGCGCGATCAGCTCTGCGATGCAGTTCCATTCGCGCACGGTCATGTTGGATGAATCCAGCAGCGGCGAGAGTTCATAGAATTCCCACTCCGGCATCTCCGGTGCGCGGAGGTCGGGGATGGCGTCGAGCGCGGCGCGGAAGTAGCCCGCGCGCGGCGCGTAGCCGTTTTCCGTGCGCGTCATACCGATGGTGCCGCCGGTATAGATGATGAGAACTCGTTTCATAGCTCTCTCCTGATTGTATTACTTTTTGTACGGCGTATGGTCGAGCGGCAGGCTGCGGCGGCGCTCGCCGTCGTAGCGGTAATACGCCTGCGCGATGGCCGGCGCCGTGGGGATGGACGTGATCTCACCGATGCCGATGGCGCCGTTGGCGAGGTTTAATCCCGGCTTGTCGATGACGATCGCCTTGATCTCGGGAATCTGATGCGAGCGGAACAGGCCGAGCGTACCGTATTTTGCCGTGGGCTTGCCGTGGTCGAGCGGGTACTGCTCTGTCAAGGCGTAGCCCATGCTCATCACGACGCCGCCCTCGATCTGCCCTTCGCAGGACAGCGGGTTAATGGCCTTGCCGACATCGTGCGCGGCGACCATCTTTTTAATTTTGCCCGTCTCCTTGTCGAGAATGCACATCTGCGTTGCGTAGCCATAGGCGACATGGCTGACGGGGTTCGGCACATTTGCGCCGAGCGGGTTCGTCTTGGCGTAGTATTCGCCGTAAAACTCCTGCCCCTTCAAATCGCTCAGCGAGCGGTACTCCATCGCGTCGCGCAGCAGCAGGCATGCGCGGCGGCAGGCCTCGCCGGTGACGAGCGTCTGGCGCGAGCCGGAGGTATCGCCGCTGTCAGGCGTTATGAACGTGCTGTTGCCGTCGTAGACGACCTGATCGCGCGTGAGCTTTGCGTTTGTCACGACGAGCTGCACCAGCACCGTGCCGAGACCCTGACCGATGCAGGACGCGCCCGCGCGGATGTGGACCTTGCCATCCTCGCCGATGACGAGCTTGCAGCGCCCATAGTCGGGAAGACCGACGCCGACGCCCGCGTTTTTCATCGCGCAGGCAAGGCCGACCGGCTCGCCGTTTTTGACCGCTTCGTCATAGTAGGGCTTGATGGCCTCGAGCGTTTCGACAAGGCCCGTTTCGGGGCCGACGATCTGGCCGTTCGGCAGCACCTCGCCCGGGCGGATGGCGTTGCGGTAGCGAATTTCCCACGGGGAGATGCCGACAAGGTCGGCCATCTCATTTAGGAGCGTTTCGGTCGCAAAGCAGGTCTGCGTCACACCGAAGCCGCGGAACGCGCCCGCGGGCGGATTGTTCGTATAGTAGGCGTGGCCCTCGATCTCAAAATTCTCGTAGTGATACGGGCCCGCGGCGTGCGTGCACGCGCGCTCGAGCACGGGGCCGCCGAGTGAGGCGAAGCCGCCCGTGTCGGACACGACGCTCGCCTTTACGCCCTGAATAATGCCGTTTTCGTCGCAGCCCATCGTGAAGTCCATCCACATCGGATGGCGCTTGGGATGGACGAGCAGCGATTCCTGCCGTGTGAGCTTCACCTTGACCGGCACGCGCGCGATGTATGCGATCAGCGCCGCGTGGTGCTGCACGGACATGTCCTCTTTCCCGCCGAAGCCGCCGCCGACAAGCATATTTTCGACCTGGCAGTGGGCAAAGTCGACGCCGAGCATCGCCGAGCACTCGTGCTGGGTGGTGTGCGCGCTCTGGTCGGTCGTCAGCAGCTTCACGCCGCCGTTTTCAAGCGGGAGCGCCACGCAGCACTCGGGTTCCAAAAAGGCGTGCTCCGTCCACGGAGTCTCAAACTTCTCGTGTAAGACGTATTTGGAATGTTTGATGGCCTCGTCTGCATTGCCGCGCACAACATGGCGGTGCGCCTGCAAATTGCCGCGGTTGCCCATGATGACCTCGGGCGCACCGGGGGCGGACGCCTCCTCGGGCCCGTAGACCGCGGGAAGCTCTTCGTAAACGACACGTACAAGCTTTTTTGCCTGCTCGAGTGTTTCTAAGTCGCGCGCACAGACAAGCGCCACCGCGTCGCCGAGATACTGCGTGATTTCCCCCTCGCCGATGAGCGTCGGCTGGTCCTTCTGGATGTGGCCGACGTTCTGCTGGCCCGGGATGTCCTTTGCCGTCAGCACGCAGACGACGCCGGGAAGCTCCTCCGCCTCCTTCGTGCGGATGTAGAGCACGCGGGCGCGCGGGTACTTGCTGCGCACGGCGCCGCCGTAGCACATCCCGTCGACATAAACGTCGTCGGGATATTTTCCGTAGCCCTGCACCTTTTCGGCAACGTCGATGCGGCGCACGCGCGAGCCGATACGGAAATCCTGCTCCTGCGCTTCCGGGAGCTTTCCCTCGCGGAAGATCTTCGCGGCAAGCAGAATGCCGTCGATGATCTTGACATAGCCCGTGCAGCGGCAGATGTTGTTGCGGATGGCAAAGGCCGCCTCCTCGCGCGTAGGATCGGGGTTCTGATCCAACAGCGCCTTGGCCGAAATGACCATGCCAGGAATACAGAAACCGCACTGCACCGCCCCCGCCTCGCCGAAGGCATAGGTGTAGACCGCCTTTTCAAAGTCGGAAAGGCCCTCGACGGTAAGGATATTCTTCCCCTCGAGCTTGTCCGTCTGCGGGATGCAGGCCTTGGTGGGCTTGCCGTCGATGAGGACGTGACAGGTGCCGCACGCACCTTCGCTGCACCCGTCCTTCACGCTCGTCAGGTGCAGCTCATCACGCAGGAAGCGGATGAGCTTTTGATTTTTCTCCGCCGTGACCGGCGTTCCGTTGACAACAAATCCTGCCATCTCAGCACCTCTGTCAATCAAAATCACAATTATTACAAATATTTTGGTTGCCTAACTAATTTTATTGTACTACAAGTACAAGCAAGATGCAACTAAAATTCTAAATTCCGATATTCTATTTTGAAAACCACGGATTTTCTTGCCAGCTCTTGACAAATTCCAACGTTCGCGCTAAGATGTCGCCGTACCTGCAAGGGGCGCTGGCGCAAGCCGGCTGTGATGCGGCGTATTGCCGTCGCGGTCCCTCAGACCTGATCCGGGTAATGCCGGCGTAGGAATGCAAAGCATCTTGCCTAACTTTGCACCGTGACGTCGACGCCGCGGTGCTTTTTCATGCCGCGGCGCGGACAGGGATCACATTTTCTTTAGGAGGAATCCCACCATGAGCAACACATCCAGCAAGTCCAACACCCGCCGTCTGGCGGAGGGCGGCATCTGCATCGCCCTTGCACTCGTTCTGAGCTACATCAAGATCCCCATCGGCCTTTCGTTCGGCGGCTTCGGCGGCTCGATCAACCTTGTCATGATCCCGCTGATCCTCTTCGCCGCGCGCTGGGGCGCGCCCTGGGGCCTGCTCGCCGGTTTTGCTTTCGGCACGCTCAAGTATTTCTTTGCCGAGGGCTTCGCTGTGAGCTGGGTCTCCATCATCTTCGACTATTCCTTTGCCTATGCCGCCGTCGGCCTTGCGGGCGTCCTGCGCGCCAAGGGCAGCAACTACTCCAAGCTCCCCCTCGCCGCGCTCGTCGGTTGCCTCGGCCGTTTCGTCATTCACTTTATCTCCGGCGTGACGGTCTATGCCCAGTACATGCCCGAGGAATTCATGGGCATGACCATGACGTCTCCCGTGTTCTACTCCGTGCTGTACAACGGCACGTATATGCTGCCGAACACGATCCTCGCGATCGTCATCTGCGTGTTGCTGATGAAGCCCGCAGCGAAGCTGCCGAGCGCAGAGTAAAAAAATAATATGGCAGCGCGACAGCGCTGCATTTGTTCCCTGCGCCGCGCAGGGGTGCGATAATAAGGGAGGGGTATCTCTTTTTGAAAAAGAGATACCCCTCCCTTACACCCTCCCAGAGAAAATTTTCATTGCAAGCGAGCAGCTCGAAGAGGTGCGATGCTTGCCGATTGCACTTCCCTGCGCGCGGCGAAGCCGCGTTAGCATTGCTATACGATTTGGCCTACTTCTATCATCCGCTGCCGCTCTGCTCATCTTGTTTTGGTGCAGCCTAATCATCTGACAATGCATATCGTCTTGGTAGTGCGTACTGCGGCGAGCGCCAGCAAAGCCGCCTCGGCAGGCAATAGCAAATCTGTACAAGTCCAAAGTAGGCGGAAATTGCGTAAGGCTAACGAATCGCAGGCAAAGCGACAGCGAAGATAGAAGCAAACCAAGTCGTTTAGATACAACACCCGGCAGGCACCTGATTACCCGCAAGGGGTATGCCACATCCGTAAGGCAGCAAAGCTGCCAACGGCTGTGCAATCCGCAGGCCGCGCAGCTCTTCAAGTGCCAATCTGCCAATGCAAAGCCTTTCTCTTGGGGTTCCAAAGGGGCCATTCTCTTTTGCGAAAGAGAATGACCCCTTTGTCCCGTTCCCCTGCGGAGTGCAGGGGAAACACGCTCCCCGCGCAGCGGGAATGTTGTATTTACTTCTTGCGCTCCACCAATTTCTGGTATTGTTCCGAGATCTTTTTTCGAATATTTTCGATCTCGCGGCTTCCTTCCTCCTGCGTGTCGAGGACGAAGTTCTTCGTGCCGAGTTTGAAAAACAGCATGAACGCCTCAGTGACCATGCGGCGGGTCTCGCGGTCGAGGTTTTTATAGGTCTTGAGCATCGCTGCGGCGCTTTTGAGCTTTTCCTCGGTGAGCTCACTGAGCGTTTTTGCGCCTGAGGCGGTGAAGACGCTGTACAGCGCGTCGGCCAGTGCTTCGCGCTGCTGAGTGTTGAGCGAATCGGCCCAGGACGAGAGCGTTTCATCGACGAGCTTTCCCTCGCGGGAGAAGTCGTCGAGGTGGACAAACTGCGTACCCAGCACCTGCCAGGAAAACCCGTCATGCTGGTAAAGGCCGTCATAGGTCGAATGCACGACCTGATAGCGCTTTTCATGCTCCATCAGCATGCCGACGACAGACGTCTGCGGCAGGATGGTATGGATGCGGCTTGCGATGCGCTTGTGGCCCGGCGTCTCGCTGATGTCCCAGGCGAAGCCGGGGCCGTCGTTATTATGGACGGCGACGATACGCTCTTGGATCTCGCCGCTGCTCTTGGCCGCGCTGTAAACGGCGAGGTTGCCGCCCTTGGAATGCCCGCCGATACGGATGGTCTTGTCGCTGTACTGCCGCGCGACGCGCGCGACGTATTCGACCGCCTGCTTCTGCGAGGGGATCTCCTCCAAAAAGCCCATGTTGAGGTCTTCCTTCCACCCCACGATCGTATCGTCCGTGCCGCGGAACGAGATATAGATGCTGCCGTTGCCAAGGTCGATCGTCAGCGCCGCAAACTGCTGCTCGATGGAATCGTCAAGCAGCGCTGTGTAGCCGTTAAGCGTCATATTGCGAAAGCGCGGGCTCGTCATCAGCTTGCGCAGCATTTTCGAGATCGTGTCCGGCACGAGGACACCCATGGGGACGTCCTTCCCGCCATGGCGGGCGAAAAACGCCTCTGCCGCCTCATTCAGCGGCAGGCCGCGCCCGAGCTCGGGAGGCGGCACGATGCCGTCAAAGTCGACAAAGCTCAGCTCTGCCAGAATCAGCGCGTCCACCTCGTTGAACGGCGAAATTTCGAGCGTCACATCCCCGCGCCAGTCCAGATAATCCATCAGATTTGCCATATCGTTAACCTCCGTCAATGGGTCTCGTTTTCTTTCATCGTATGGCGCGCATAGCCGCTGCGCCACAGCCGCACGGCGCGCGCTTGCAGCGCCTCGGGCTTGTTGGGGAGTTTTTCCGCCGCGACCTCGTCTAAAAGCCGCGCAAGCACCGCGCCGATCTCACGCCCGTGGTAGCCGAGGGCGGCGAGGTCTTCCCCGCTGATCCTGAGCTCGTGGATCGAGCAGCACGCGCCCTCTGAGATCAGCTCGTCGTAGATTTTCTGTGCTTCGTGCCACGGCGCCTGCGCACGCTCCAATCCCGCGGGCGCTTTCGCGGCATTGTCCGCCTGCTTGGTGTAAAGCAAATTCTGCACCGTCTCCGTGCCGAGACGCGCCATCTCCTTATGGATGGCCGCCCGCACGGGGCGGAACATGTCGTCGAAACAGGCGAGCTGCGCGCGTATTCTGTCACGCAGCGCCTTTTCAAAGTGCAGCCGTGCCATGATGTCCTCCGCCATTTGAGCGGAAATCGCCGTGTGGCCGTAAAAATGTCCGATACCTTGCTCGTCAAACGTCCGGCACAGGGGCTTACCGAGGTCATGGAAGAGCATCGTCCATCTCAGCTCCCGCTTTGGCGGCACGGCGGCGACAGCGCGCGCCGTGTGACCCCAGACGTCGAAGCAGTGGTGGTAATTGCACTGGTCAAAGCCGACGCAGGGTAAAATCTCCGGAATCGGCACGCCCAGAATGTCTGGAAAGGTCAAAAGCGTTTCCCCCACGTTCTCACCGAGCAGGAGCTTGTTCATCTCCGTGTACACGCGCTCATGCGCAACGTGGGCGAGTAGGCCGCGCGCCTCATGCGCGGCGCGGGCGGTCTCCTTCTCCGCCGAAAAACCGAGCACGGAGCAGAAGCGCACGAGCCGTAAAATGCGCAGCGCGTCTTCCTCAAACCGCCGCTTCGGCTCGCCGACGCAACGCAGGACGCCTGCTTTCAGGTCTTCCTGCCCGCCGCAGGGGTCGACGAGCGTGCCGTCCGGCGGCAAAGCGATGGCGTTGACCGTGAAGTCGCGGCGGGCAAGGTCCTCTTCAATGCTCGTGCCGAACGTGACGGAATCCGGGTGGCGGTTATCCCTGTACGCGCCGTCGCGGCGCATCGTCGTGAGCTCAATGGGCAGCCCCCCGCTCACGACCGTCACCGTGCCGTGCTGTAATCCCGTCGGGTGCGCCCACTTGCCGAAGAGGCGCAGCACCTCCTGCGGCAGGGCGTCGGATGTCATGTCGTAGTCGGACGGCGCTTTGCCTCGCAGCATTTCGCGCACGCAGCCGCCAACCAGGTACGGCGAATAACCCGCGCCTTGCAGCGTGGTGATGACCGTTTCGACTTCCTTCGGTAAAAAGAGCATGGAACCCTCACAAAAAATCAAATTTTTAGCATTGCACTCCGTTCGCCGCTATATTATAATAGAAAATCCATAAAAAGTAAATCTCCTGTGCTCCGCACAAGGAAAGGATTTGATACAATGACTAATCAGAAGGATATTTTCTCCTATCTCGTCCCCGGCAAGTGCGCGCATCTGGCCGGCATCGGCGGCGTTTCGATGAGCCCGCTGGCAGAGGTGCTGCACGGCATGGGCCTCAAGGTCCAGGGCAGCGACATGAACGACGGCCCGTCCGTCGAGCATCTGCGTTCGCTCGGCATCCCCGTGTCCATCGGCCACGCGGCGGACAACCTCGGCGAGTGCGACTTTGTTATCCGCACCGCCGCCATCCACGATGATAATCCCGAGATCTCCGGCGCGGTGACGCGCGGCATCCCCGTTTTCGAGCGCGCGCAGGCTTGGGGCGCTATTATGAAGGGCTACAAAAACGCCCTCTGCATCTCCGGCACGCACGGCAAGACGACGACCACTTCGATGGCGACGCACATCTTCATGGCCGCGCAGAAAGACCCGACCGTCATGATTGGCGGCACGTTACAGCTGCTTCATTCCGGTTATCGCGTCGGCAAGGGCGATACGATCATCGCCGAGAGCTGCGAATACTGCAACTCGTTTTTGAGCTTTTTCCCCACTGTCGCGGTCATTTTGAACGTGGAGGCCGACCATCTCGATTTCTTCAAGGACTTAGCGGATGTGGAGCACTCGTTCCGCCGCTTTGCAGAGCTCGTCCCCATCGGCGGACATGTGGTCGCCAACATGGATGATGAGGGTGCGCGCGATGCGCTCAGGGGCATTTCCCAGCCGATCTTCTGGTTCAGCTATGACGATCCCGCCGCGCAGTGCCGCGCGGAAAACGTCGTCTGGACGGACGGGCTTCCGAGCTTTGACATCTATATCCGCGGCAGTTACTACGCTCATGTTTCCCTGCGCGTGGGCGGCAAGCACAACGTGATGAACGCACTGGCCGCGGCGAGCGCCGCATATCTTCTCGGTGTCAGCGGCGAGGCCGTCGGCCTCGGCCTTGCAACGTTCACCGGCGCGGGCCGCCGCTTTGAGTACAAGGGAAGCTTCCACGGCGCGGACGTCTACGACGACTACGCCCACCACCCCGGCGAGCTGCACGCGCTGCTCGAAATGGCGAAGACGCTTCCCTACAAGCGCATCATCTGCGCATTCCAGCCGCACACCTACACGCGCACGAAGGCGCTGTTTAACGATTTTGTCAAGGAGCTGCGCGTACCCGACGTCGTCGTGCTGGCAGAGATCTACGCCGCGCGCGAGCAGAATGACATTGGCATTTCGTCTATGGACCTGAGCCGCGAGATCCCCGGATCCGTTTACTGCCCTACGCTCGACAAGGTGACTGCCGCGCTCGCGCGCATCGCCTGCCCGGGCGACCTTATTTTGACCGTCGGCGCGGGCGATATATTCAAGGCCGGCGAAAAACTGCTGAAAGAAGAGAAATAAAGCAACATGGAAATCTCCCCGATCTATCACAATTCCCGCCCCGAGGGTAAGCTGCCCGCGCAGGAAGCGGCAGCGTTCGACTTTCTGGATTCCCTCGGCATCGACTATGAGCGCGTGACTCACGAGCTGGCCGACACGATGGAAAAATGCGACGACGTCTCCGCTGTGCTCGGCGTGGACGTGTGCAAGAACCTCTTCCTCTGCAACCGGCAGAAGACGAATTTCTACCTTTTATGTATGCCGCCGCACAAGGCGTTTCATACGAAGGACTTGAGCCATCAGATCGGCTCGGCCCGCCTGTCGTTCGCGCCGGAAGAGCAGCTTTGGGACTTGCTGCACTGCACGCCGGGTTCAGCGACGATCCTCGGCCTGATGAACGATGATGAAAACCGCGTGCAGCTGCTCATCGACAAGGAGACCTATGAGGCGGAGTACTTCTCCAGCCACCCGTGCCTCTGCACCTCGACCATCAAGCTCAAAACGAGCGACGTCAAAAATATGCTGCTGCCGAAAGTGCGCCACGAGCCCATCGTCGTGGAGCTGTAAGAGGAAAAATCAAGCAAAAAAGGTTCCGAAGAGACTTCTTCGGAACCTTTTATATGAGCTCTTTTACTGTAAGGTATATCGGCTTGTCAACGTCCGCATCAGAGCAGGTACAGACGCCGGCTGTGTAGTCGGGGAACGGTTCGAGCACGAAAACGCGCTCATTCGGGAAGCTCGGCACTTCCCTGTCCCGCAATGCGACGGCGCTGATCCCCGCGCGCTTGCTGCGGCTCTCCCGCTGCACCCAGAGGCGCCAGAAATCGGCGTCATTTGCCGCGTGAAAGCGCGTACGCATCGCGCCGCTCACAGAGCGAAGACACTCGATATCCGCGCCGATCGGCTCGTTGTGAACAGCCAGCAGCGCAGCGCCGCGCGTGTGGCTCAGGCTGAAATGAACGTCCGGATGCGAAGCAAAGTACGGCTTGCCGTGCTCGCCGTAGGAAAGCTGCGGTAAGTCCTCCAAGCCGTAAAGTTCATGCAGTGCACGGCAGAGCAGCGCGTAGGCGCAGAGGGGTTCCGATGTTTTGATGCGGTCTTGCCGCTCAGGTGGCAGAAAACGCGCGAGCGTGGACCGTTCCGCTTCTGAGAGCGGTCGATCTGATTTTACCGCATACAACCGGATATTCACGATGTTCTGCCCCCTTTGCGCAGCGATTCCTGCGGAAATTATAGGAGAAATGGCACGGTCTGTCAAATTTTCTCCGCGTAGAAAAATTTTTTTGAAATTTTTCCGTCAAAAAAGAGGAAAGTA
>ENA-UERG01000941-UERG01000941.1-human-gut-metagenome-genome-assembly--contig:-NODE-941-length-26452-cov-6.087469_pt1 | contig 26452 bp, 23 predicted proteins | sample MGYA00242954_ERZ507954 | MGnify/ENA primary metagenome ERZ507954 (study PRJEB26167, sample SAMN06115478) | human gut metagenome | host: Homo sapiens | place: China:Sichuan | collected 2015-01-21... | reverse complement strand
CGTAAGTGACACCGGAAGAGGCGTAAATAATCAAAGCCGCAGAAAACATCGGCTTCGTGGACGATGAGCAGATTGACTGGGATCATATCGGAATCGATTCATGACCTGCCATAAAGAATCCCCGCACGGCAATCGCCGTGCGGGGGTTCTTTTATCCTTTTTTCTTTCCGTGTAACACAATTTCGCCGTGCTTCGCTTCAAACTGCTCCACCGCATCGCGGATCAAAATGTTGATCTCACTGTTCGCACTGCGCCCCTCGTAATCCGCAACCACATGAATTTTATCCAATAAATCCTCGTCAATCCGAATACTCAAACTCTTAATTCCCATATTTTTTCCCTCTTTTTCTCAAAGTGACTTTATTTTACATCCATTTTGTGCTATAATGTTTATTGTAGGCGCAAAAGATATCTAAAATGCATTTAGGTGGGAATATGAAAGTAGCAATTATAGGATCAAGAAATTTACAAGTAGAGAACCTTGAGGACTACTTGCCGACAGCCATAACAGAAATTGTTTCAGGTGGCGCAATCGGAATTGATACTTGCGCACGAAATTACGCCACCATACATCAAATTCCATTGAGAGAATTTCTGCCGGATTATAAGACATATGGACGTCGCGCGCCCTTAATCAGAAATCTTTTAATAATTGATTATGCGGATATCATCCTTGCTTTTTGGGACGGAGAATCTCACGGCACACGCTTTGTAATTCAAGAAGCAAAAAAGAGAAAGAAAAAGGTTATCATCTATAAAGCCATAAAATAAGTTCCTCCCTATTCCCAAAAACACTTCCCCCCAGAACCCCGCCGCCATAAAAAGCGAACCGAATTTTCGCTCGTGAAACGGCGGGGTTCTGGGGGGAAGTTCGGGGAGGATAAGGGAGGCTTGGAGGGAGAAGGGACACCCTCCGAAAGGGGGTCCCTTCTCCCTCCAAGGTCTTTTCCCTTACCCCCCCAGATAAGCCTTCCGTACAGCGTCGTCGTGGAGGAGTTCAATGCCCGAGCCGGACTTCGTGATCTCGCCCGTCTCCAGAACGTAGGCGCGATTTGCAATCGAGAGCGCCTTTTTCGCATTTTGCTCCACAAGAAGAATTGTCGTCCCCTCGCGGTTGATCTGCTCAATCATCTCAAAAATCGTGCTCACATAGAGCGGAGATAACCCCATGCTCGGCTCGTCCAGAAGCAATAGCTTCGGATGCGACATCAGCGCCCGCGACATCGCAAGCATCTGCTGCTCGCCGCCCGAAAGCGTCCCCGCAACCTGCCCCGACCGCTCGCGCAGAATCGCAAACCGCCCGTATAACCGCTCCAACGTCCCGTCAATCTCCTTCTTGTCCTTCCGCGTGTACGCACCCAGACGCAGATTCTCTTCAACCGTCAGCTCCTGAAAAATCCGCCGCCCCTCGGGCACTTGCGCCATCCCCATCGAAACCAATCTGTATGCCGGGGTGTTCGTAATGTCGTTTCCGAGAAACGATACCTGCCCCGCACGCTTCGGAATCAGACCCGCCACCGCGTGCATAATCGTCGTCTTGCCCGCGCCGTTCGCACCGATCAGCGCCACAATCTCTCCCTCGTTGACCGCAAAGGAAACTCCCCGGATCGCACGGATCAGCCCGTAGCTGACCTCCAGATCCCGTACCTCCAGCATTGCCATGTCGCGTCTCCTTTCTCAGTCACCCAGATATGCCTTCACGACTTCGGGGTTCTTCAATACCTCGGCAGTCGCCCCCTGCGCCAACGTCGTGCCGAAATTCAGCACCGTCAGCTCGTCGCAAATGCCCGATACCAGACTCATGTCGTGCTCGATCAGCAGAATCGTCATCCCGAACCGATCCCGCACCTGCCGGATCGTCCCGGTCAGTTCCTCGGTCTCGTGCGGGTTCATCCCCGCCGCAGGCTCGTCAAGCAGGAGCAGCTTCGGTCCGGTTGCAAGCGCGCGCGCAATCTCCAGCTTCCGCTGCTTGCCGTAAGGCAGATTCGCCGCCAGCTCGTTGCGCACGTCCTCCAGTCCGAAAATGCGCAACAGCGACTTCGCCTCCTCGCGCATCTCCTTCTCTACGCGGAAATGGCGCGGAAGCCGCAGAACCGTCTCGGCAAAATTCGTGTTGTAGGCTTCCTTGTTGTGCAGTCCCACCATCACGTTCCGCACCACCGTCATGTTGTTGAACAGACGGATGTTCTGAAACGTCCGCGCAATGCCGAGGCGGTTGATCTTCTCCTGCCCCATTCCGTCAATGCGAACGCCGTCCAGAAGGATCTCCCCCGCCGTCGGCTTGTAGACCCCCGTCAGCATATTGAACACCGTCGTCTTGCCCGCGCCGTTCGGACCGATCAGGCCGTAAATCTCCTGCTTCTTCACACGCAGATTCACGTCCTGCGCCGCCTTCAGACCGCCAAAGGAGATTCCCAGTCCGCGCGTTTCCAAAATATACTCTGCCATTATCGGGACTCCTTTCCGTCCGTTTTCTTGTCGGGCTTTTCGGGAATTTCTCCCTCGGGGTACTCGCCCGGGCGCAGGTCGACCGAGAGAAGCTCATCCATTTCGATCTTCGTCGGAATCCGCTCCCAGCTTGCCTCGTCCTCGCGCACGAACGCAGGATCTTTGCGATGGCGGAACAGCCTGTCGATCAGCCGCCGCAGGTTGTACTTCTCGCGGAAGCCCTTGAGCGCGGGCGCGTTGTTGTAAATGACAATCAGAATCAGCACCAGAGCGTAAACCATGTTCTGCAGAACCGCAAGGTTGCCCGTGAGAACCGTTGCCAGTTTGAGATTGAGGAAGGTAATCAGCGCCGCCGCGATGATGGAACCGTTGATGCTCCCCATGCCGCCCAGCACCACCATGACCAGAATCTCGATGGAGTAATTATAGCCGAACTTCGCGCTCTGCACCATGTTGTTGCCGTAGCTGTAGAGCACGCCCGCAACGCCCGCAAAGAAGGCGGAAACGGTAAAGACCAACAGCTTGTATTTCGTTACGTTGATTCCGGTTGCGCGCGCCGCAATTTCGCTGTCACGGATCGCCGTAATCGCGCGCCCGTGTCGGCTGCGGATCAGGTTCTGCACCACCGCAAGCGTGACAAGCACCAGAACGAATTCCAGAATGAACAGCGTGTTGCGGTCGTAGCGCGGCGTTGCCATACCGAGCGCACCGCCGAAAGTCTCCTGATTCGTGTTCTGAAAAACCGACTTGACAATCTCGCCGAACGCAAGCGTCACAATGGCAAGGTAGTCCCCCTTGAGACGGAGCGCGGGAAGCCCGATGACCACGCCACACAGCGCCGCAACGATTCCGCCGACCAGAACCGAAAGGAGCAGGGCGGGAATCCCGTTTCCCATTGCCCGCACCAGCACGACCGACAGCTTGCCGCCGAGATACGCACCCACGCACATAAAGCCCGCGTGCCCGAGGCTCAGCTCCCCGAGGAAACCGACCACAAGCGAGAGCGACACCGCCAGAATGATGCTGATGCCGATCTTCTCGAGCAGGAACTGCGTGCCCTGATCCAGCCCGCCCGCAACCGAGAGGATGCCGAACAGAACCGTCAGCGCGCCGACCACGGCGTAGTTGACATAGTACTTCCACTTGATCTTCTTTCGTGCCGGTGACGTCATACCTTTTCCCTCCGTTTCTTTCCGAGGAATCCTGTCGGGCGAACCAGAAGGATCACGATCAGGATGGTGAACTCAATCGCGTCGGTGTAGGGCGCAAGCACGGTGATACTGCTGCAGAAGCATTCCACCACGCCGAGCAGGATGCCGCCGAGCATCGCACCCGGGATTGACCCGATGCCGCCGATGACCGCCGCCGTAAACGCTTTGATGCCCGGCAGCGAGCCGAAGGTACTGTTGATGCTCGGAGATTTGAGCAGGTAGAACAGCCCCGCAAGCGCCGCGAGCGCCGAGCCGATGATAAAGGTTACCGAGATAATGCCGTTGACGTTGATGCCCATCAGCTGCGCCGCGCCGCGATCCTCCGAGACCGCAAGCATGGCGCGCCCGGTTTTGGTGAACTTGATGAACAGGTTCAGCCCCACCATCAGGGCAACCGTACAGCCGAGCGTGACCAATGTGGAGCACTGAACCGTCAGACCTCCGAAGCTGACCACGCCGAGGTCGGGAAGGTTCACCATCTTCGGCGCAGACCCGAAGATGATCTGCGCCAGACTCTGCAAAAAGTAACTCACGCCGATTGCGGTAATCAGCACCGCCAGAGGGGAAGCGCCCCGCAGAGGTTTATATGCAACCTTTTCGATCGCAAACCCGAGCAGAACGCAGAACACGACTGCCGCGACAATCGCCGCCCACGGATTCCCCGTCAGATTCATGAACACAAAGATGGTATATCCGCCGACCATGATGATGTCGCCGTGCGCGAAATTCAGCATTTTCGCGATGCCGTATACCATCGTATACCCCAACGCGATCATGGCGTAAATCCCGCCCAGACTCAGTCCGTTGATGAGTGTAGTTAAAAATTCCATAATGCTCCTTCCGTCTCCCGTCTGTGCTGTGTCAGCGGCAATCTGACTGCCGCGCCTGAATTATTCGGGCTTCGTCGCGCCCGCTTCCTTTACCACATACTTCACGGCAGGCTTATCGACATAGCCGTCCGCGTTCCACTTGATGCCTGTTCCGGTCACGCCGTCAAAGGTATAACCGCCGTTCAGCTGCGCCTTGAGGACTTCGCACAGCTCGGAGGGGCTCATGGTTACCGAGATACTGCCCGGGTCTTTTTCGGCAGCCGACTTCATTGCGCCCCAGATCGCATACACGCAGTCGTAAGCCGACGCGCCGAACTGGTTCAGGGTTGCCGTGCCGTATTTTGCCGTGTACTTAGCTACGAACTCCACGGTTTTCGTGTCCGTGGACTTGGAGTTGAAGTGCGACAGCATGGAAATTTCCTGCGGGATGGTGTACATATCAAAACCTTCCATCGAGTCGATGCCGTCCAGACCGTCACAGCCGTAGTAAACCGCGTCTGCGGCGATCTTGTTCGCTCTGACTGCCTGCGTCATGAACAGCGACGCGGGCGTGTAGTAGATCGGCAGGAAGATGAACTTGCAGTCCTTGAGCTGTTCGATCTGTTGGGAGAAATCCGAATCGTTGGTATCGGTAAAGACCGTAACCTTCATCGCGTTGGCAATCTCGCTTCCCACGTTCTCGCGGAACAGGTCGTAAACCCCCTTGGAGTACGCCTCGTCGGACTTATAGAACACGCCGATCTGCGCCGCCTCGTATTTCCCGTCGCCAACCATCTGCCTGACATATTCCGCAGCCACCTTGCCCTGATTGCCGTCGGCAAAGCACATCTGGTAGCCGTTCGGAACTTTCGGGACTTCATCGTTCGAAGCGGACGGGGTCATGAAGAAGAGGTTGTCGCTCTCCGAAAGGCTCTTGAATTCCAGCGCCGGTTTGGTCGTCACGCAACCGAGCGACACCTGCGTACCCTTTTTGAGCAGTTCGGCATAGTTGGTTGCAACCTTATCCGCGTCGTTCGCATCATCCAGCGCCAACAGTCTGAATTTCACGCCGTTCAGTCCGCCCGCCTCGTTGATCTCGTCAATCGCCATCTGCGCGGCGTTCCGCACCGCCTCGCCGTAGAGCGCCGCGCCCCCGCTGAGCGGTCCGGACATTCCGATGATGAATTCGGTGTTCTTTTCCGCATAATTCTGCTTCCTGCAGGACGCAAATCCCGCCGTGCACAGGACTGCCGCCAGTGCCGCCGCCAAAAACTTTCCAACCTTTTTCATGTCTGTTCCCTCTCTTTTCTTTGGAAGTATCTATGTCCGCGCCGTCGGATACCGACGGCAAAGAACCAAAAGAGAGGGCAGCTTCCCGTTCGGAAAGCTGCCCTCTGCCCGCCGCAAACTGTTACGGCATGGCGCAATGCTTGTTCCGTTCGGTAAATCGGTTTCGTCCCTTGCAGATTCGTACAATCAAAGCAAGTACAAGCACAAGAATCCCTACGCCTGCAATCGCAAGTACAATCAGATCGACTACAACCGCTACGGCTACCGCGCACAGGCACAGCAAAACAAAAACAGACACTGCGACAGCAGTGTCCGAAATTCCATATACGGCATAGCGGCAAGCGCGAGCGGAAAAAGCCGTTTCACACGGTGTTGCGTATCCGTTTGTGCGACAGCCTGTTTGCATGATTCCGTCCGCCTTTCCTGATTTTCTTATATTGTACCCTTTTTTCCCGATTTTGTCAATCGGATTCTTGTCCGTAATTTCCATGGATTTTCGCAGGCTTTTTAGTGATTTCACACAAAGTCGCCCGATTTGCCTGCAATCCGCGTTCCAAAATCCTGCAAAACAGAGGAAAAAGTACCCCCGAACCGTCATTTTTCGGCATCAGTAAACTTGCAAAGATTCATTTCCGCAAAATCCGACAGAATCCACGCACACATCTCTGCGTCCGACATACTATGATAGCAGGAGGGCGGAACGGCGGCGACGGCAGACGCGCCGCACAGCCCGCTCCGTCCCTTCCGAATCTCGAAAAGGTAGGGTAATATTATGAACGGCAACTGCATTTGTCAGCTTTTTGACAACAACTGGATCTGGCTCATCATCCTCGCCTGCATTCTGCTCTGCAACTGCTGCGGCAACTGACGGAAAGCGGAAACCAAACCGAATCGGGCGGATCTCATAGATCCGCCCGATTCGGCGTATTTGCAGATGCTCTGTCCTTCAACTTTCAGCGGTTTGCAGGCACAAATTCCAACTTCAGCTTCATTCCCATTCCCTCCGCCAGTCTCTGAAGCGTTCTCAGGGAAGGATTGGCATTTCCGTTCTCCAACCTGCTGATGTCAGCCTGCGGAATCCCGGTTATTTCCGACAGTTGCTGTTGCGTCAGGGATTTTTCAATCCGAGAATTCAGCATTGCCTTGATAATTTGGTACTCCGGCTCTAATGCATCCCATTCCTCTTTGAACTCCGGATTCTTCATTTGCGCATTCAAGGTTTCTCTGAAATTTTTTCCCATTACATAATCCCCTTTCTGCATTCGTAATCGGTGCGATATTTTTTCGCCAACTCTATTTCGCGGGTCGGCGTCTTTTGCGTCTTTTTGACAAACCCGTTTGTAAGGATGATTTTTTTACCAATCACAAAAAAATATAAAACCCTTGTAATTTGATTTCCCTGAATCGCACGAACCTCAAATATTCCGTCAGAAAGCGGTTTAGAGTACGGTTCGCGCAAATCGTTTCCCTTCAGTTCAAGCAATTCAAGGAGTCGGAACAGCTTTGCCTGCATCTTGAAATCCTGTGATAGAATAAATTCCTCGGCGGGATGGCTGCCATCGCTTCTTTCATAGTACTCAACCTCAAACAGTTTAACCAACTCCTTCAATCATCATTCCCCGACACTTATATTATATGTGATAAATCACATATTGTCAAGACCTTTTCTAAAAAATACGAAAATCTTTTTTCATCGCCCCGCTCATTGAATCAGCATCACCTTACGGGACGCGGGTACGACCTCTCATCAGAAGAATTTTTCGTCAGACGAGGCGCACCGAGCGAGCGGCGGCGAAGGCGTACTCCCTGTACGTCGAGCCGTTCGAGACGAGGAGCAACGATGTATGGCGGAAAATTATTCGATGAGCATCGCGTCCCCGAAACTGAAGAAGCGGTACTTTTCGCGCACGGCGGTGCGGTATGCCTCGAGAATGTGATCGCGGTCGTAGAACGCCGAGACCAACATCAGAAGCGTGCTCTGCGGCAGGTGGAAGTTCGTAATCAGCGCGTCAACCGCTTTGAAACGGTAACCCGGGTAGATGAAGATTCCCGTCTCCCCGCTTTTTGCCGGGATCGTTCCGTCCTCCTCCGCCACACTCTCAATCGTCCGGCAGGAGGTCGTCCCCACGCAGATCAGCCGTCCGCCCGCTTTCTTCCGCTCGTTGATGATCCGCGCGCTTTCGGCGCTGACCGAGCAGAACTCCGTGTGCATGACATGGTCGCGGATGTTGTCCTCCTTGACCGGGCGGAACGTTCCGAGCCCCACATGGAGCATCACGGGAACAACCGCAACGCCCATTGCGCGCACGCGTTCCAACAACTCGGGGGTGAAATGCAGTCCCGCCGTAGGCGCTGCCGCAGAACCTTCCTCGCGCGCATAGACCGTCTGGTAGCGGTCGTTGTCGCGCAGTTGCTCGGTAATGTACGGCGGCAGAGGCATCAGACCGATCCTGTGCAGGATGTCATAGATATTCTCGTGTGCGCTGTGGTCGTAGGAGAAGCGGATCAGGCGGTTTCCTTCCTCCACGATATCGGTAATCTCTCCCATGAGCATCCCGTCTCCGAAGACAAGCTTCATGCCCACGCGCGCGCGCTTTCCGGGCTTGACCAACGTCTCCCAGAGATCCAGTTCCCGCTGGCGCAGGAGCAGCAGTTCGATCCCCGCCTCGGGTCTGCCCTCCACGTAGCCGTAAAGCCGTGCGGGAATGACCTTGGAATCGTTGACAACCAACACGTCCCCCGCCCGCAGATAGTCGGTCAGATCCGAAAAATGCCGATGCTCGATGCTGTGCTTCTCGCGGTTCAGCACCATCAGTCTCGACGCGTCGCGTCGCTCGGTCGGGTGTTGTGCAATCAGCTCGGCAGGAAGATCATAATCGAAATCCGCAGTTCGCAGCGCGGTTTCAGGCAGGTCGTTGGTCATGATATCGCTCATGGGTGAAAATTCCTCTCTTTCGCAAACCGGATCGTTTGCGCATATTCTGCTATCGGCGGCAATTTGCAATTGGCAATTTGCAATCGGCAATTTGCAGGCGGCAGTTCCGGACTGCCGCGATTGCGCCGTATGACGCGGTTTCTTATATTATATACCAAACGGGAGCGGATTGCAAGTCTTTTCCCGCCAAAGGAGGAAAATTCGGATGAGTTTACACAAACCGACCGTTTTCAAAGGCGCGGCAACCGCGCTGATTACCCCGTTCCGGGACGGAAAAATCGACCGCCCCGCACTGGAGGCGCTGATCGAATTCCAGATCGCGGGCGGAATTGCGGCAATTCTGGTTGCGGGAACAACAGGCGAGAGCGCAACGCTGGATTTTGACGAGCACCGCGAACTGATCCGCATGGCGCATGAGAGCATCGCGGGGCGGATTCCGCTCCTTGCGGGTTGCGGCTCCAACTGCACCGACCGTGCCGTGCGGCTTGCCGAAATCGCCACGCAGGCGGGCGCAGACGCGCTTCTTGCGGTCACGCCCTACTACAACAAGGCTTCCGACCGCGGTATTCTCGCGCACTACCGCGCGATTGCCGAAGCGACCAACCGCCCCGTTATCGTCTACAATGTTCCCTCGCGCACGGGCATGACCCTGACCGCCGCGCACTACCGCGAGCTTGCGAAAATCGACCGTGTCTGCGCTGTCAAGGAAGCCTCGGGAGACCTCGGGCTTCTGGAGCAGGCGATTGCGGAATGCGGGGACGACCTCGACTTTTACACGGGCAACGACGGCCGGACCGTTGCGGCGATGAAGTTGGGCGCGCGCGGGGTGATTTCGGTTGCTTCCAACGTTCTCCCCGAGCGGATGTGCGAGTTGTGCCGTTTGTGCGACGAAGGAAACGACCGACGCGCCGCGCAGAAAATGCAGGAACTCCGCCCGATTCTGCGCGAGCTTTCCGCAGAGGTCAATCCGATCCCCGTCAAATACGCCGCCTTCCTGTGCGGCTTCTGCCTGCCCGAGTACCGTCTCCCGCTCACGCCTCCCGCCCCCGACCTTTGCCGCAGGCTCGAAAAACTCTTTCCGTAAGATTTTATCACAGAAAAACGTTTTCGCCCGCCTTCCGGGGAAGGCGGGCGAAAACGTTGCCGAAAAAGCTTCTGGCATTGACGGTCAGTATCTTACCGCCGCGATTTCGCGGATTCCGCGCTCGGTGGTGTCGTAACTGACCCATCCGTCCGAAACGCAACGGACGTGCAGATCGCACCGGATGTCCGGATTCGCGGGCTTGGGCGACCTTGCGGCAAACAGTTCCCGCGATTCCCCCGTTGCAACGAGGTATTCCATCACGCGGCGGTAACCGCCGAACTCGTAGCCGTCGCCGATGATATTCTCGCCGTCCGGCGCAAGTCTGCAATGGATATCCCCGTTCGGGAACCGCGTAAAGTATGGCATATCGTATTCCTTTGCCTCCCCCGTCACAACATTCAGGCGGAAAAGGCTCTTTTTGTCCCCCGCCACCGTTGCCACGGTGCAATGCGCGACCACCTCGTCTGGACTCAGCCAGAAGTAGTGCGAAACATAGGTTGCGGGGAGCAGCGTGTAAACCTCTCCGCTCCGGTTTCCGATCATCAGGCTTGTCAGCCACGGGCTTTTCCCGTTCGGAAAATTGCGCAGCAGGAACAGAAACCGATTGCTGTCGGGCGAGAAGGTGATATGGTTGACGAGCAGTTTTTCGTCCGCGGCAAATCCCGAGATCGGCGCAAGAACCGAAAGCGGGAACAGCATCCCGGAAGTCCCGTTCTCAAGATCCGTGAGATAGATTCCGTCATCGGCGGGCGCGCAGACCTCCCGGTTCGGATCTTCCATTCCCGCATAGCCGTAACCCGGGCGGAAATCGAAGATTCTGCCGAAGTTGACCGAAAGCCCCCATTTCCCGTCGGGCGAATGGCAGGCGGACGGGCGGTCGGCATACCGCGTTTCCCCGGTTGCAAAATTTTGCATTGCGGTGACAAACTTTCCTCCGCGAACCGTGTTGTAGAAAACGGTGTTCTTCTCGCGGGGATGGTATTCGAGCATCGCGCCCTGCTGAAAGTTCCAAGCGGTGGTCTTTGCAAATGGCGTGAACACCCGATTTTCAAGATATCCCAGTTCCGCCACATCCTGCGCCTCCGGCAGGCGGTCGGCAAACTGCACCCGATGGCACAAGTGCCGCCCGCTCCTGTCGTCCGCCCGCATATCGTAGTAGCCGAAGAAGTACTGCGCGCCGTCCTCGGGCGTCAGAAAGCGGTGCTCCATCGGGCAGTCCGCGTAAAAGGTCTCCGTCATATGGTTGTCTCCCCTTTCCCGTTCGTTTCGGATTCCGCACGGGCAAATTCCAGATAGCACTGCCGCACGGCATGATACGCCAATTTGGGCTTGCGGTATTCGTTCAGAATCCCCTTGTTGTTGAAGCCCCGCGCCCGATTGATGCCTGCGGTGGGGCAGGTGCGGATGTCGGCAAACTGCCAGACGAACGCACCGACCACGGCAGGATGGCTGTGAAAGATCCGCAGGCAGTGCGCCAACAGCTTTGCCTGATACTCTTCGCTCCAGAGCACCGTATCCTCGTCATGACAGCCGAAAAGCGCCGCCGCGCCGAATTCGCTGTAAAGAATCGGCTTGTCAGCCACCCCGAGCGCGCGCAGGCGTTCGAGAATGCGGTCGGTGTACCCGTCCCAGTCCGAGGGATTTCCCTCATACCAACCGAGGTAGATGTTCAGGCAAACGCAATCGCAATCCTGCAGGCACAGATCCTTTTCTGGTTGGTTGGAGGCATAGACCACCAAACGGTTTCCGCCTCTCTCTTTCAGGTAGCGGTAATAGCTGCGGCTCATCTCCACCGCCGCCGCACAATCCGACGGGATTTCGTTGTGCATGCCCCAGAAGAGGATACAGGGGTGGTTGTAGTACTGTTCCAACATTTCGCGGTGCATTTCCAGTCCCCCCGCAACGATCAGCGGGTCGGCAAGGGCTTCCCTTGAGAATCCGCAGCCCCAGATCGGAATCTCGCTCCAGAACATCAGACCGCTCTCGTCCAACAGATCGAGAAAATCCTTTCGGTTCGGGTAATGCGACCCTCTGACAGCATTGCACCCCAGATTCCGGATCAGCTCCAGATCCCGTGCCATCAGGGTCTGCGGGAAAGCAAAGCCAAAGTCGGGGTGTTCCTCGTGGCGGTTCACCCCGCGGAATTCCACAGGACGGTGATTCAGAAGCACCTGCCCGTCCTTCACCTCGACCAGACGGAAGCCCACGCGGTCGGCAAGGTCGTCGGTCGCGGTGGAGAGAGACAGCGTATACAGCGCGGGTGACTCCGGCGACCACAGGCGCGGCGACTGTACGGAAAAGGTCTCTGTCGCCACCTCCCGCGTCTCATGCGGCTTCAACGTCAGGGAAACGCTTGCCGCCTCTTCCCCATCGAGCGCCACCCGGACCGCGTCGGAGGTTTCCGCGCCGGAGGCATTGTAAAGCCGCATGACCACCCGCACGGCGGCAGTGGTCAGAGCGTCATCAAGCGTGTACTCCATGCGCTCCGACAGAATCGCAATGCCGCGCAACGTCTCAACCCGAACCGAACGGATGATCCCGCCCCAATGATACCAGTCCACCTTTTTCTGCGGGATGGAATGCGCGTCAAAACGGTTGTCGGCGCAAACCGTCAGGCGATGCCACCCCTTCGCGGCGTTCGGGACGATAAACGAAAAGCCCGTAAAGCCACCCGTGTGCGTTCCGAGGAGGTCTCCGTCAAGCCAGACCTTTGCCTTTGTCAGAACCCCGTCGAAGGTCAGCCGCAGACAGCCGCCACCCGAAAAGAAGTTCTTTTCGTAGAATACCGCACCCTCGTAGTCGAGCATTCCCTCGCGCAGATTGAAAACCGACGGAACAGAGGTAAACGCTCCGTTCGGCAGTCCCAGATTCCATTGCTCCGACTCCCCGACATCGCAGGGGTCAGCCTGCATCCGCCATGCCCCGTCCAGACAGGCACACGCGCGGGTCAGGTGTTCTTCAAACAGCCGTGCCAATCGTTTTTCTCCTTTGCTTCAGATATCCTGCTTTTCGCTCCCGATTTCCAGTCCCGCGCCACGCAGTCCGTCGGCAGTTGCGTACAGTCTGCAGAGGGAATCCCCCGTCAGTCTGACCGCCACGCTGATCCGCCCCATCCACATCCTGCGGGTGGGCGTAAAAATCGGCGTATGGTCGGCGTTTCCGCTCCCCGTGGAATACACCCGAGCGCCCCCGCAGGCGGTGAAATCCACCGTTGGCGCGGCATCCGGCACTTCCCTGCCCGCGCTGTCCACGCACCGGCAGGTAACAAGCGCCGTGTCGCCCTTCTTCACGTCCGGCGTTTCCAAGCGCAGCTTCAGCGCCACCGCCGCGCCCGTGGTCTCCCGCACGTCGGTTGCAAGAATTTTCCCATCCTTCCCGCAGCGGACTTCCAGTCTGCCCGGACGGTAGGACACCTGCCACTCGGCGTGCCCCGCAGGCTCGATGTCGCGTTTTCCGAGACTTTCTCCGTCAAGGAACAGCTCCGCCTGCGGTTGGTTGGTATAGACCGATACCCGTATCGGTTCGCCCTCCCGCCCCGCAAAGTTCCAGTGCGGCAGGAGATGCGCCGTCGGGGTTTCGCTCCAGAGCGCCTTGTGCTGATAGAACGCGTCTTTGGGTTGCAGATACAGATCCACCGCGCCGCTGACCGAGCAGACGCGCGGCCACACCGCCTCGCCGCGGTACTCGAACGCGTTCCAGAAGAATCCGCCCATCATCCATGGGTAGGAAAGAATCCGTTTCCATGTGTTTTCGCGGCTCATGAAAGCGCTGTTGACATCGTGGTCGTAGGCGCTGACGTAACCGTGGAGCGGGTCGTCATCATAGTACCACCCCCGCGTTGTTCCCGTTGCGCCGCACTCCGAAGAGAGGAACGGCTTGTCCGGATGTGCCGCGCGGATGCTGTCGATGTACTTCCAGAGATAATTTGTCCCGATGACGTCCAACTCGTCATAAACCCTGCCGCCCTTGTGGGTCACGGCGGTGAGAATCGGGCGGGAGGGGTCAAGCTTCCGCACGAGGGCACGCAGGGAGCGGCAGATGCGCACGCCGCGCGGGTCGGTATGGAGCGGCTCTTCGTTTCCGATTGACCAGAAGATCACGCACGGGCGGTTGCGGTCGCGCCTGATGAGCGTTTCCAGCTGTTCCCGCCCCTCGTCGGTCGATTCAAACCACCGCGTTTCGTCCATGACCAGAAAGCCCGCCTCGTCCAGCGCTTCCATCAGTTCCTCGCTTTGCGGGTAGTGCGACGTGCGGTAGGCGTTCGCCCCCATCTCCTTCATCAGCTTCACGCGGTAGCGTTGCAGAGTTTCGGGGATGACCTTTCCCGTCAGTCCGCAGCTTTCGTGCGCGCAGAAGCCTTTGAGCCGATAGGGTTTATCGTTGATAAACAGCCCCTCGTTGCAGTCGGTGCGGATCGTGCGGAAGCCGAATTTCACCTCGTCGCGGTCGGTCTCGGTCTCCCCGCGAAAGACGCATGTACGCATGGTGTAGCGGAAGGGCGTTTCGGGAGACCACAGCTGCGGCGTGCCAACCGCAAATTCGTAGCGCAGGGTTGCAGTGTCGCGCAGGGAAACGGTCGTCTCCGCGCCGGACGTGGCAACCACCTGCCCTTCCGCGTCCAGGATTTCCCCTTTCACGGTCAGGTGCTCGTCCCGCTCGCCGGCGTTGCGCAGGGTCGTCTCGGTATGGACAATCCAAGTGCCGTCCGCCTGACGCTCGGGGCGTGCAAAAACGCCCCAGAGGTCAATCGCGCAAAGGTCGGTTTTGCGAAGCCGCACGGGGCGGTAAATGCCCGCGCCCTCGTACCACCAGCCCTCGTGTTCGGTCATATCGACAAACACCGCAAGCGAATTTTCCGCGCCGTACTTCACCATGTCGGTGATGTCGACCTCAAACGGCGTGTAACCGCAGAAATTGTGCTTCATCAGACAACCGTTCAGCATCACGGTTGCGTGTCCCGTCACGCCCTCAAACAACAGGGTCAGGCGCTTGCCCTCGTCCTCGGCGGGGACATCAAAACGCTTGACATACCACCCGTTGTCGTATTTGCAGAAGCCGAGCGCGGCGCTGCAGGCGGGGTCGTAACCGTCGCCCGCGAGATAGTCGTGCGGGAGCGTGACCTTTTCCCAGTCCTCGGAGGTGTACTCCTTCTCTTCGGTCGGGAACTGCGTTCCGTCCGTGACGTAGTGGTAGGGGGACGCGGGACCCATCCGGTAGCGCTCGGTTTTTGCGCCTTGATAGGAAATCATTTTGTGCCGCGGCGGCGTGGGACGGATGTCTCCTCGATGGAACATCCAGCCGTCGCAAAAGAGCCGTTCTTCTCTCATAAAAACTCCTTTGGGGACAGCCGAGCAGGCTGTCCCCTTGCCTTGTGTTATGCGGGTATGCTCAGCTTCAGATTGTCGATCGTCAGCGATGTATCCTGCGCCCAAAGAATGATCGCGCTGTTCCCGGTCACATTGAACGCCTTGTCAAAGGTATAGCTTGAAGAATACTTGCCGTTGACAAAGACCGAGACTTTGCACCCCTCTTCGGTGCTCTCCACGAGAATCGAAAGACGGAAGGTGGTCTTTGCCGCGTCCGCATCCAGAAGCGGATTGCGGATGGACTTTTCGGTCTGCTTCGGTTCAAAGTCGATGTAGTTGGTCACAATCGGCAGTTTGACCTCGCCCTTGCCCCAACCGTTTCCGGCATTCTGCCGCACGGACACCACCGCCGCGCCAACCTGATTGTTATCACGGTCGGTCGGGGAAAGCGCGTTATCATTGTTGAGAATCAACGAGAAAACCGCCAGCTCGGTAAAGGTCACGTCCATTTCCAGAAGGTAGGTCTTTGCACCCGCCAGCTTTGCGGCATCCACCAAGGTCAGATAGTAATCGGGGGTGGCGTGCCACGGATGCTTGGAGACGGAAAGTGCGCCGTCCTTGACTTCATACGCCCATTTGTCCTTGCACTTGTCGGTCGGGGTGATCGTTTGCGTAATGCCCGCTTCGGCAGGGGTTGTCACACTTTCGAAATCCTGACTCCAGACAGTGGTCAGCTTGGTCGGCAGGCGCGGGATGTCGTTCCCGCCCTCTTCGTAAGTGCCCTTTTCGATCGCGTCGAGCATTCCGCCCAACAGCTCGGCGTATTCTCTGTGTTCCGCCTCGGTGGGATGGTTGCCGCCCGCCGCCTGATCCGCGATGTACACATAGTATTTCTCCGCCGCACCGCCAAGCTCATGCGTTACGCGCTTGATGATGTCGTTGTACTCGGTTTTCATCATGCCGCCAACCAGAACGATGCGGCAGTCCGCGCCGTTCTTCTCGCGCACCACGGCAATAAACTCCTTCAGTTTTGCCTCAAAGTCTGCGGCGGAAAGATTCTGAAACGCATCGTTTGTTCCGACATTGAGAATCGAATAGTCCGCCTTCCGCGCAAAGCCGTACTCGGTTTTCATCGAGCGGTTGGGGCTTGCGTACTTGTAGCCCGCGAAAATGCCCGGATTTCCGACCGTCAGGCCCTGTCCCGAAAGCGCCATGACCGAAAGGTCTGCGCCCATCGCCTCGGCGATCAGATAGGGGTATGCCATCGTTGCGTCCTGATCGCTGTAAGCGCCCTTGTGGTCGCCGATCACGCCCCAACCGCAGCAAATGCTGTCGCCGACGAATTCCAGAAGCAGGTTCTTCGCCGCAGGCGCGGTCTCGGCAACCGTTCCGTCAAAGGACACGCTCTTGAAGGTCGTGTTTGCCAGCGTGTAGCCCGTGACCTTGACCAAGCGGATGGTATGCGTGCCTTCGGGCAGATTCTTCAGGGTGATGGTCGCGTCACCCTTTTTCACTTCGTAGTAGGCGCTCTCGCCGTTGAGGTATGCCGCGCCGTCCACATACGCGCGGAAGAAACAGCCTTCCTTTCCCGCGCCCATGTTGGTGGTGACCGTGAGGGCAAAGGTCATATCGCCCTTTCCGGTTGCGACGAACTCAATACCCGATGCGCTCCAGTCGCAGGGAATGCCGTCCGCCGTTGCTTCCATACGGGGGTCAAGTTTCTTCACCCACGCGCTGCTCTCGTTCAGTGCAAAGACGGTTCTGTCATCGGGGGTTTCGGGGTTATCCGGCGTGCTCGACGACCCGGGCGTTTTGGTTGTTCCGTCCGACTTCTGCGCCTCGGTTGTGGAGCGCGCGGAAGTGCCCGGGTTTTTGGAGGGGTCGTTCGTTGCGCAGGATGCGAAAGGCACTGCCATAGCAAGCGCCAGTAAAATAGCCGCTACTCGTTTCATAGAACTCTCCTTATCGGTTCATCAGTTTTTGATGGTGAGAAGTCTCAGGTTGTCGATGGTCATTGCGGTGTTCTGCGCCCAAAGAACGATTGCGCTGTTCCCGGTCACATTGAAGGCCTTATCAAAGGTATAAGAGGAACAATATACTCCGTTGGCAAAGACAGTCGTCCGGCATCCTTCTTCGGTGCTCTCTACAAGGATAGAAAGACGGAAGGTTGCCTTTGCTGCATCCACATTCAGGAACTCTTTGCGGATGGATTTCTCGGTCTGCTTCGGCTCAAAGTCAATATAGTTCGTCACAACCGGCTTGGTAATCGCACCGCTTCCCCAACCGTTTCCGAGGTTCTGCCGCAAAGCAATTGCCAGAGCGCCGGCCTGATTGTTGTCACGATCGGTTGCGGAAAGCGCATTATCCCCGTTGAGAAGCAGGCAAAATACCGCCAATTCGTTGATGGTCAGATCCATTTCCAGAAGATAGGTTTTCGCCGCCTTCAACGTATTGGCATCCGCCAGAGTGAGATAGTAATCCGCATTCTCATGCCAATCGTGCTTCGGGACTGACAACTTACCGTCAACCACTTTGACATCCCAACCGCCGCATTTCGATGTTGGGGTGATTGTTTTCGTAACTCCCGCTACGTCAAGCTTCGTTACCTCTGCAAACACGCCGTTTTTGTCAACCGCCATTGTCACAGGCGAGGAGACAACCGTCTCTCCGTCCTTGACGTAGACGGTAACCGAGAAGGTGACCGTCAGGTTGGACGGAACGCCCTTGATAATCGCCGCAAAAATGCCCTTGGCATTCGCATCGCCCGCAAGTTCCGCCGCAGTCACGCTCTTGGTCACGCCGTTCACCGTCTCCTTTACAGACGAATAGACCGTCGAGCCCTCCAACCCGTCTGCCGCGTTGTAAAGAACGCTCTTCTGCTCGCCGCCCGATACAAAGTTCGCGCGGATTTCCATACCGAGCGCCGTGCCGCGCAGGTTGGAAACAGTGGCAAGGAAACGCACGTCGTGCAGGGTTTCATCGGTTGCGTTGACCGCCGTTTGCACCGAACAAAGCGTCGGCGCTGTCAGGGGCACGGTATCGGTCGGTGCTTCCTCTGCGTGCGCCGTAACGGCAAACGACAGGAGCATTGCAAGGATCAACAAAATGGGGATAATTCGTTTCATCTTCTGATTCCTCCGTTTAAGAGTTGATTTTGAACCGCAGAACCGTTGGGCAGTGGTCGCTGACCGACAGCAACCGCTCCTCGGCAACAATGCGGTATTCTTCCGCCCGAACGCGGGCGGTTGGATCGAAAAGGAACGCATGGTCAATTGCATAGGGGTAATGGAGCGCGGGCATTTCGTCTTTCTCCTGCTTCTCCCCTTTTCCCGAGGACGGGTGACAGGATGCGCGGTCGTCGCGCTCCGCCGCAAGGTCGTGCGTATCGCGAAACCCCAGTTCCGTCAGCCGTTTCGCGCCGCCTGCCGCAATGCCGGAATTGAAATCTCCGCAGAGCAGAACCGGGCAGGCATACGTTTCTGACAGGGCTGTCAGCTTTGCATGGATGAACTCCGCCTCTTCGGGCTGACACCACGTGCGCAGGCTGAGATGCGTGTTCGCAACCAACAGTCTGCCGCCATAGCCGCAGGGACTTCCGTTCAGCAGAACCCATGAGAGACTGCGAAACCGCGAACCGGGCTTTGCCGCCTCCGGGGCTTCCTCGGGGTATGCGTAGCGCGGGGATTCGTTGCAGGCATGGGCGGGATAGGTTTCGCGGCAGTCGTTTTTGGTGTCCACCACCGAAAAACCGTTTGCCGTGAAGTCCCACCTTCCCGCCGCTTCCTCCCGCCATCGGTCGGGGCGGTACAGAATCGGATTCCAACTCCCGCCCGGCAGCTCGCCGCTCCCCTTTGCCTCGGTATACGCTTTCCCGAGCGCGGGCAGAAACGCGGTGTCATGCCGATAGTAGTAGTCGAACTCCTGCAGGCAGATGAGATCGGGCGCGCGATCCGCGAGCCACGCGGCGGCGCGGAGTGCGCGTTCCGCGGCGGTCCGATAGACCGCCGTTCCCGGCATCCACGCGTTGAGCAGATTCCAGAATACGCAAAGGGATTCGGTCATCCGAGTTTCCATGCCGCCTCGCAGTCAAGCGCGTCGCCCTGCGAAAGCGTCAGCGATCCGGTCAGAATATCCTGCGCGGACAGCTCGACGGATGCCATCATGGGGGTTGTGTACAGCTTTTTCATAACTACCTCTCCTTTCTTATTTTTCGGGTTCCTCAGGTTTTGGTAAATGCAAGTACGGTCGGGCAATGGTCGCTCGCGCTCAGAAGGTTCCCGTCGGTCAGAACCAGATACACCTGCGGACGGATTCCTCCGAGCGTGAGAATATGGTCAATGGCATCGCTCTCATAGCGCCCGCCCGGCGCTTTTCCGAGCTCGTGCCAAGTCCCCGAATCGTTGCGGACTTTCGCGGTATCGTAGGTGTCCGCAAACCCCTTTGCACGCAGTTGCTCCAGAACGCCGTCCGATTGCGTGCGGCGGGAGTTGTAATCCCCGCAGAGCAGGGTCACACAGCCCTCGTAGCGCGCGGCAACGCCCTGCATGGTATCCGAGACCACCGTTGCCTCCGCAGGATGCGTTCCGAGCGGCAGACTGGCATGGAAATTGCCGACCAGATACAGGCTTCCGTCCGAGCGGTCACGCAGAACCGCCCAGATCAGCTTGCGGAAGCGGGAAACGCCGTCCGCCGCGCCCGGGTAGGTGGTAGATTCCACCGCGCCTGCGGCTTCCACCAGATCCAGCCATCCCGATTCCGCCACCGTGTAACGGTCCTTGCGATAGAGAATCGGATTCCAGATGTTGTTCTGCTCTACGCCATCCACCGTAACCTCGGCGTAAAGCGCCTTCGTCCGATCCAGAAGCCCGCCGGGCGCTTTGCGGTAGCTGACGTCGAATTCCTGCAGGCAGATGAAGTCCGGCAGGTAGGAAAGCAGCATCGCCGCCACAGTATCGTCGCGCGTTCCGGGCGTTGCGTTGTTCTGCCAGACATTCAACACGTTCAGCGTGATGATAATCCGGTCGCCGCTCCTCTCGGAGACCGTGACAAGACCGTCCATCTCCAGTTTTTCGCCGCCCGTGACGTTGGCAAACCGATTTTCGAGATAGAGCCGCAGAAGCGTTTCGGACAGCCCGTCGCCGTATTCCAGACGGTATTCCGTCCCGCTCCGCGCAATTCGGTAACCGTTCAGTCCCTCGGTCTTGCGGATGACAATGCGGTTCTGCGCCCCGTCGGCAGTGCCGTCGGGTTTCGCCCGCATCAACATCTCTCCCGAGGTGCTCCGCACGGTTTCAATCAGCTGTGCGGCAAGGTTCGCTTCGGTCTCGGTGCAGTCTACCAGATAGTCCGAGACAGGCGCGCCGCCAACGGTCAGCGAACCGATCTGGTAGCTTGCATCATGCGACAGCTTCAGCGCGCTCCGCTTCAGGCAGAGGTTTCCGTCCCGCAGTACGAGCGCGTCTGTCATCTGCCCGGAGGCAATCCACAGCGCGGAATAGGTATAGGCGGCAAGCGTGATACAGCCCGCGTCGCCCGTTACCCTGAAATCGTTGTAGCGAAGCCCGCGGAACGAATCCCCCGCATAGCCCGCGACGTTTCCGACCGCAATGACCCCGCCGATGTCATCGGGAATTCTGCGGTCGCTCCAGACCTGAAATTCCACGCCGCTCTTCTCTTCCCAATCCGCCGCGAGCGTGCGCGCAATCTTTGCGTAGTCCGCAGAGGAAACGCCGTCGGGCAGATTGGTTTGCTGATAAACGAAGGCATAGAGCGCCTTGCCGTCGGCGGTCAGTTCCAGCCGGTCGGCGGAATCGTCCGCAGACGCCGGGTCGGTTTCCGTGTTGCCCGGGGCTTTGGTCAAAGCTTCCGTCCCGCGCGGCTTCGTTCCGGTCGGCGTACCCGATCCGCCCGGGTTACATCCGACCAGAAGAAACGCAAAAACCAACAAATACAGAAATGTTCTTTTCATCATAGACGATAAACAGCCCTGCTGTTAATAACCGAAGCGCGAGTTGATGTTGTCAATCACTCTCTGCATATTCTCAGCTTTTCCGTTCAGCGCCGAGTACCAGTCGTCGGACGTGTTGTTGTAAAGCCGCTTGCGGAAGAGCGCGACGGGAGAATCCTCCCAGTCGAATTCGTTGGCAAAAATCCGCCCCATGTCATAGGTCTTGGAAGAGACGATCAGGTCGAACATCTTTGCGTTGATCGGGTCGTCCTGTCCGCGATACTTCAGAAGATCGTAAACCTTCGGCTGAACCGTGCGGTAGCCGCCCGAGGCAAGCGCCTCCATGACATACGCCGCGCGCTCGGTATTCTCGCAGTAGGTCGTCATCGACCACATGGTGTACGGGAAGCCCGAGGTGGAGTAGTACTCCTTCTGTTCGGTGTCTGCCTTCGGGAACGGAAGATAGCCGTAGCGGTCGGTCATCTTCTCGCGGTTCTTCATCAGAACCAGAAAACTCGTCCCCGCCAGAACCGCACGCCCTTCGGTGAAGATATCAAAGCTGTAGGAGGTCGGATAGTAGTAATCGTCGCTCTTGAAGCAGGCGATCAGGTCGCGCGAAAGATCGTAGATCGCACTTCCGCGGAATTCGGGCGCGATAATCAGCTTGCCTTCGTCATCGGTAGAGAGATACTTCAGACCGTTCGACGCCAGAAACGCGTCGCCCACAACGGAATCCATTCCGATGTAACCGAAGGTTGCCCGAGACCTCGCTGTTCGTGTCCAGATAGGCGTTCCGACAGATCTTATAGAACTCCTCCATGGTCCACAGCCCCTCCTGCGCCAGTTCGCGCGGGTCGGTCAGCGTGTCGTCCGCGTCGATCTTCGCCATATTGACGCTCATGACAAAGGTCTGCAGAATGCCCGCCGCAGAGATGGAACCCGAGGCAAAATAAAGCTTATCGTTGATGGTCGCGCCCTTCAGAAGCGACGCCGACCACCACGGCTTGGAGAAATCGAGAATGTTCCCGTATTCGTTCAGGTCGCGCAGGAAGCCGTCCGCCGAGAAGTTCGCCGCGCACTGGCTGTAGCAGGCGATCAGATCCACGGTCGTTCCCGACCGCAGTGCGTTCTCCACATTGGTAACATACTCGGTTCTGTCCGCGTTTCCGCCGTTGTAGTTCAGGTTGAACTCCAGAACCACCTTCAGGCGCTCCTGAACCAGCTCGTTGCGCGAAAAGGTCTGCTCGGCAATCTCGTCCCCCTTCGCGTAGTCCGTGTTGAAATCGTAGGAAGCTTCGCTGTTGCTCCACCCCATTACGCGCACGGTCTCGTTTCCGTAGTTCAGCCCTGCGGGAATCGAATCCCGGATGTACCCGTTTTCGTCATACGGATTTTCGGTTGTCCCCGCGTCGGTTGTCGCCCCGTCGGTTGTCCCGGACTCCGGCGGTGCGGTCTTGCTGCCGCATCCGAACAGGATTGTGGCAACCAGAATCAGACAAAGAAGCAATGCAATTTTTTTCATAAGCAACCTCCCGTTTAAGTATTACAGCCTCATTATAGCAAATTCGGAACGATTATGCAATCGACAGTTTTTAGCATTCGGATATACTATTTTTATATTTTCCGCCTTCAAAAGCCTGCTTTTCCTCCACAAAAAAATATTACACAAAACCGGCAGGGTTAAATCGTGCAAAATTACCAAATCGTTTTTTCCTTTCGGTCAAGCCCTTGCAAAATGCGCCCCGGTCTGCTATAATCAACGCAGAAACAACCGTTACGGGAGGATGTGCATGATGGAACCGCTCTACGAAAAAGCCAAGCAGAAAGAGGACAAACTGCTGCGTATTTCCTGTATGCTCTTTGACTACAAGAACAACATCCTGCCGCCGTGGCAGCCGCACCAGCGCGACCCGCGCACCTGCTGTCACCACCATCTGCACGAGAAAATCGAACTGCTGTATTTTATCGAGGGCACTGTCATCTTCCGGGTTGACGGCACGCCGTATACCTGCAATCCCGGGGATTTTCTGATCGTCAACCCCTTCGAGCCGCACAGCGGGGTCACCTCGCCCGAGTGCGACGTCGTGCGTTACTATGCCTTCAATCTCGACTGCAGTCTCCTCAAAAAGCTCCCCGTTTCCCGCCTGAGCGAGATTTTCGACCCGCTTCTCTCGGGTAGCGTCGCTTATCCCCACACCCTGCCCGCAACCGACCCGGCGGGGCGGATCATCCGGGAGGAGCTGGATGCCATTCTCGCAACCCGGCAGACCCGGAACGCCGAACTCTATCAGATCGCCTCGGTCTGTCGGATCATCGCCGCGCTCGGAGACCCGGTCGTCTCCCCGTCCGGCGGAGGAACGCGCTCGGCGGATTTCGTGCGGCGCTGTATCCTTTATATTCAGAGCAACGACCCGCGCGCCGTCTCGCTGGAAGCCATCTCCCGCACATTTTCCTACAACAAAGCCTACTTCACCACGCTTTTCCGCAAGCATTTCGGAGTTCCCTTTACCGATTTTCTCAACCGCTACAAGATCGAAAACGCCCATGCACTCATCCGCAGCGGCAACCGCAACCTCTCCGAGGTCGCTCAGCTTTCGGGGTTCAATTATTACGCCTACTTCTTCCGGAAATTCAAAGAGGTCAGCGGAATGACCCCGGGCGAATACGTCGCCTACTGCGACCGCCTTGAAAAGAAATAAAAATCGTATATCCTGCTATAAAAATCGTATATCGACACGGAATACCTTTTTCTGTATAATAATTGTATAGTAGATCACAGCCCCGCAATCAGAAAGGAGTCTCCCATGAGGCAATCCCCGATTCTTCCCGCACCGAAAAGTCCCGCCACGCAAACCGTTCTTTGGCGGGATTTTCGTGTGACGGTTCTGTCCGACCGCCTCTTCCGCATTGAAGAGGATTCCACGCGCACCTTCAACGACCGCGCCACCCAGAGCGTTCTGTACCGCAACTTCCCGCCCGTCCCCTTCCGCACCGGGGAAGCGGACGCCACGCTGACCGTTGCAACCGACGCCGCCGCGCTCACGCTGTCCGAAGATTCCGCGCAGTGCTTTGTCCTGTCGGGCGGGGTTCGCCATCCGCTTGACAACAGCGGCAATCTGCTCGGCACTACCCGCACGCTCGACTGTTTTGACGGGGAATACAACATCCGCGACGAGCACCGTCTCACGCTCTCGCCCGGAGTCTGCTCCCGCGACGGCGTTGCGGTTCTGGACGATACCGCGTCGCTCACGCTTGACGCGGACGGCTGTCCCGACGTTGCCTCCCCCGACCGGAGCGACCGCTATGTCTTTGCCTACGGGCACGACTACCGCGCGGCGGTTCTCGCACTTTACCGCCTGACGGGACTGCCGCCGATGCTCCCCCGCTTCGCCTTCGGAAACTGGTGGAGTCGCTACCACGCCTACACCGACCGGGAGTACCTGCATCTGATGGATCGCTTTGCCGCAGCGGACATCCCGCTCACGGTTGCAACGCTTGACACCGACTGGCACTATTCCTCGCACCTCGACGAGGAGAAAGGCATTACCGCGAGCGGCAAAAACACCGCCGACCGGGGCTGTCTGGAAACGCCCGAGAACCGCAGAATCGGCTGGACAGGCTATTCGTGGAATCGCAACCTTTTCCCTGACCCGCACGCCTTTCTGCAGGCACTGCATCGGCGCGGCTTGCACGTCACGCTGAACCTGCACCCCGCCTCGGGCGTCCGCTATTACGAGGATGCTTACCCCGCCATGGCGGAAGCGATGGGCACAGACCCCAAGACCGAAGCGGTCATTCCCTTTGACGTGTCCTCCAAGCGCTTTCTGGAGGCTTACTTCCGCATCCTGCATCATCCCCTCGAGCAGGACGGCGTGGACTTCTGGTGGATCGACTGGCAACAGGGCACTGCCTCCGCCAAGGACGGGCTGGACCCTCTCTGGGCGCTCAACCATTACCATTACCTTGACCATGCCGCGCGCCACCGCCACCCGCTGATTATGTCCCGCTATGCGGGCATCGGCTCGCACCGCTACCCCATCGGTTTCTCGGGTGACACCACCATTTCGTGGGCAACCCTGCGCCTGATGCCCTATTTCACCGCAACCGCCGCAAACTGCGGCTACAGTTGGTGGAGTCACGATATCGGCGGGCATCACCTCGGGGAAAAAGATGACGAGCTTTACCTGCGCTTCCTGCAGTTCGGCGTGTTCAATCCCATCAACCGGATGCATTGCACCGACTCCCCCATGCTCACCAAAGAGCCATGGGCATACGAAAACGGAATCGGTCAGCTTGCCGCCGACGCCCTGCACCTGCGCCACCGCATGATTCCCTATCTCTATTCCTGCAATCACCGCACCGCAACCGAGGGGCTTGCGCTCTGCGAGCCGCTCTACTACCAATACCCCGAATGCGGGGAAAGCTACCGTTACCCGAACGAATACCGCTTCGGTCAGCAGTTTCTGGTCGCACCGGTCACCGAGCACAGCCGCAGAAACGGGTTGAGCGAAACGCCCGTCTGGTTGCCGGAGGGAATCTGGACAGACTTCTTCACGGGGGACGTCTACCGCGTCGGCAAAGGCGGAAAAGAATTTGTCGCAATCCGCCCGACCGACAGCATCCCCGTTTTCGCCGAAGCGGGGGCGGTTATGGTCTGCTCTGGCGACCCGGGAAACGCCTGCGGCAACCCGCACGCGTTGGAAGCGACCGTTTGGAACGGGAACGGCGGATTCCGCCTGTATGAGGATTGCGAGGACGGTGCCGAGTGCCTGACGGTCATCGGGACATCCTACGACGCGCAGACGGGCACGCAGACCGTGACAATCCGCACCGAGGGTGACCGAAGCGTCCTCCCTCCCGACCGCCGGCTGTCGCTCCACTTCCCGAATATCGTCTCCCGCCACCCCGCCGATGAATTGCTTGCCCCGCAAACGGGCGATGTGACCGTCGCGGTCGAGCGAAACGGACAGAACACCGCCTTCGAAGCAGATACCTACACAGAAGCCACGGTCACGCTGACCGAATATGACCCTGCCGCGACCTATACCGTCCGCGTCACCGTACCTGCCGTGGATATTCTGACCGAGAAGAAACGCGAGGTCATCGCAAAACTGCAAAAAACGCAGGCAACCTTCTCTGTCCGCAGGAAAGTTGCCGAAAAGGTGCAGACCGCAGAGAACATCGACTGTCTGCAGGGACGGATTCTGCTTTCCGACCTCGGCGAGCAGGAAAAGAAACGCCTGTGCGAAACGCTCTTCCCGGACGAAACCACATAAAAGCGAAGTTTCTTGCCGAATCCGGGTTTCTCTCCTGTTTGTTTTGGCGTAAATTCTTTTTCCTTGCTTTCCGGTATTTCTTTTTCGTGTTCCCCGATATGACGGTACGCGCCTGACATCAAAATCCCTCCTGTGGCAGTTGCAGA
>ENA-UERG01000932-UERG01000932.1-human-gut-metagenome-genome-assembly--contig:-NODE-932-length-26658-cov-5.548023_pt1 | contig 26658 bp, 42 predicted proteins | sample MGYA00242954_ERZ507954 | MGnify/ENA primary metagenome ERZ507954 (study PRJEB26167, sample SAMN06115478) | human gut metagenome | host: Homo sapiens | place: China:Sichuan | collected 2015-01-21... | reverse complement strand
ATGCTCGTTGAGGATCTTGGCGCCCAGCGAAACCGCTTCCTTGGCGGAAATCGTTCCGTTGGTCAGAACTTCCAGCGTGAGCTTATCGTAATCCGTGATGTTACTGCCCACACGCGTGTTGTCCACCGTGTACTTGACATTGTAGACCGGCGTGTAGATGGAATCGGTATAAATCGTACCGATCGGCGCGAACGCCGTAACGCCAAGCGTCTGCGCGTGCAGCTGCTTGTTTCTCTCCTGCGAGACATAGCCGCGACCGTGTGCGAACGTCAGCTCCATGTAGAAGCGCTCGTTCTCGCCCACCGTTGCGATATGGTGCTCGGGATTGAGGATTTCGATATCCGAGTCCTGCTTGATATCGCCCGCAGTGACATCGCGTTCACCGGTCACGTCAATGATAACGGTTTTGGGGCTGTTGCAGTGCAACTTCGCCGTGATACCCTTGACGTTCAGGACGATCTCGGTCACATCCTCGGTCACGCCCGGAATCGTGGAAAATTCCTGCAAAACGCCGTCGATCTTGATATTCGTTACCGCCACACCCGGAAGCGAGCTGATAAGAACTCTGCGCAGGGAGTTGCCCAGCGTGATCCCGTAGCCGCGCTCGAGAGGCTCAACAATGAAGATTCCGTGTCTGCCGTCTTCACTCAGATCAGACGTCGTGATATTGGGCTTTTCGATCTCGATCATTCCAAATAAACCTCCTTTTATTCAAAAATGATAGCTTGCGAACCCGATTCGGTCATGCGCAACGCGCGCGCCGAACCGATCTGGAACGGGGCGGATTACTTGGAATAAAGCTCGACGATAAGCTGTTCGTTGAAGTCGAAGTCAACGTCCTCTCTTGCAGGAAGCGCGGTAACCTTCGCGGTGAACGCGTCAGCCTTGACTTCCAGCCACTTCGGAGCGTGATGCGTAGCCGCAGACTCCGCCAGAGCCTTGAACTTCTCGGACGAACGGCTGGACTCCTTGACGGCGATGACATCGCCTGCCTTGACGATCAGCGAAGGAATGTTGACCTTCTTGCCGTTGAGCGTGAAATGTCCGTGCAGAACCAACTGGCGCGCTTCCTTGTGAGACGCTGCAAAGCCCATTCTGTAAACGACATTGTCCAGACGTCTCTCAAGCAGGCAGATCAGGTTCTCGCCCGTCATGCCTTCCTTGCGGTCAGCCTCTTCAAAGTAGTTGACGAACTGCTTCTCCAGCACGCCGTAGTATCTTCTGGTCTTCTGCTTCTCGCGAAGCTGCATTCCGTACTCTCTGACTTTCTTGTTTGCTGCGCCGTGCTGACCCGGAACCGTGCTTCTGCGGTCCAGTGCGCACTTGCCGGTGGTGCAGCGGTCGCCCTTCAGAAAGAGCTTGGTGCCTTCTCTGCGGCACAGTCTGCATACAGGTCCTGTATATCTTGCCATAATGTTTGTACCTCCCGAAATTATACGCGTCTGCGCTTAGGCGGTCTGCAACCGTTGTGCGGGATCGGCGTCACGTCCTTGATCAGGGTGATCTGGAGTCCGACGGTTTCCAGCGCGCGGATAGCGGATTCCCGTCCGGCACCGGGTCCTTTGACGAACACCTCAACCGTTTTCAGACCGTGATCGATCGCGATCTTAGCGGCGGTTTCCGACGCGGACTGTGCGGCGAACGGAGTAGACTTTCTCGATCCCTTGAAGCCCAGCTCACCGGCAGACGCCCACGAAATCGCATTGCCTTCGGCATCCGAAATGGTAACGATCGTGTTGTTGAAGGTCGACTGAATGTGAACAGAACCTTTTTCAATGTTCTTTCTCTCGCGGCGCTTCTTCACAACTTTTTTTGCTGCTGCAACTTTAGCCATTTTATGCCACTCCTTTACTTCTTCTTGTTAGCGATGGTCTTAGCGGGTCCCTTGCGGGTTCTCGCATTGGTCTTGGTCCGCTGACCTCTGACCGGCAGACCCTTTCTGTGACGGATACCGCGATAGCAGTTGATCTCCACCATTCTCTTGATGTTCAGAGCAACATCACGGCGGAGGTCACCCTCAACGGTGTAAGAGTTTTCGATTTCGTCACGGAGCTTCGCGACCTCGTCCTCGGTCAGATCCTTCGCGCGGGTATCGGGATTGATACCGGTCTTGGCGAGGATGTCGTTTGCGCTCTTGCGCCCGATTCCGTAGATATAGGTCAGGGCGATCTCGACGCGCTTGTTGTTCGGAATATCAACACCAGCTATACGAGCCATTCTCTTTTTTCACCTCTCTGTTGATTTTGGTCAGGTCACTCAACCCTGTCTCTGCTTATGCTTCGGGTTTTCGCAGATGACCATGATTTTGCCTTTTCTCTTGATGATCTTGCACTTCTCGCAGATCTTCTTGACGGATGGTTTTACCTTCATTGTCCCTACCGTACCTTTCTTGCTTTGTTGTGATGCCGCACCGTCGGTTGCCCGCAGTCGCGGCTCATTTCGCACGCCATGTGATGCGTCCCTTTGTCAGGTCGTAAACCGACACTTCAATGGTCACGCGGTCACCGGGCAGTATCTTGATATAATTCATTCTCAGCTTGCCGGAAATATGCGCTGTCACCATATGTCCGTTCGGGAGCTTGACCCGGAAGCACGCGTTCGGGAGCGCTTCCACGACCACGCCTTCAAACTCGATGACATCATCCTTCTGTGCCAGAATAATCCCTCCTTACCTGCTACCTGATTCGGTTTGTGACTTAGAAATCCTGTTCCACCAATGTGAGGATCAGTACGCCGTCGCTCGTCAGCGCCACGGTGTTTTCGTAGTGCGCCGAAAGCGCGCCGTCCGCGGTTTTGACCGTCCAGCCGTCCGGCATTTCCCGAACCTCAAACGTTCCGACGTTCACCATCGGTTCAATCGCGATCGTCATGCCCGCGCAGAGCCGGATGCCTCTGCCTGCAGTTCCGTAGTTCGGAACGTCCGGCGCTTCGTGCATATCAGTCCCGATGCCGTGTCCGACATAGCGTCTGACGGTGCTGAAGCCGTTCTCCACGACCAGCGCGTCAATCGCGTGACCGACGTCGCCCAGCCGATTCCCGACCTTCACCTGTCCGACCCCTGCGAAGAAGCTGTCCCGCGTGACCTTGATAAGCTTTTCCGCCTCGGCGCTGACTGTTCCGACCGGAACGGTTCTTGCCGAATCGCCGACATAGCCGTGATAGGTTGCGCCCGTGTCGATCTTTACGATGTCGCCTTCCTTGAGGATCCGCTTTTTGGAGGGGATTCCGTGGATGATTTCGTCGTTGATGCTGATGCAGGCGCTTGCGGGGAATCCGCCGTACCCGAGGAAGGTCGGCTCAGCGCCGCACTTCCGGATATAGCGTTCGATCGCTTGGTTGATTTCATAGGTGCTGATGCCGGGGCGGACCATATCACGGGCGACCAACAATGCCTCGCCCGTAATACGTCCCGCGTCCTTCATCGCGGAAATTTCCTGCGAATTCTTCAGGTGGATCATTTGCTTGCCTCGAACGGACGCAACGCCTCGAATACGAGCGCCGTGGTGTCCGCTACTTCTTCCTGTCCGTGCACGGTTACGAGAATGCCCTTTGCGGAATAGAATTCCTTGAGCGGCTCGGTCTGCGCGTGGAAGGTTGCAAGTCTGTTCTTTACGGTTTCTGCGGAGTCATCGGCTCTGACGTACAGCGCCTCTCCGCACTTGTCACAAACCCCCTCGGTCTTGGGAGGATTATGCTTCACATGATAGGATGCGCCGCAGGAGCAGACGCGCCGTCCGCTCATGCGCTCGACAATCTTTTCGTCCTCGACCTCAATGTTCAGAACCACGTCGATCCGAACGCCCATCTCGTCCAGTGCTTTCGCCTGCGGGATAGAGCGCGGGAAGCCGTCCAGAATGAAGCCGTTTTTGCACGCGTCGGTGGCAAGATATTCCTTGATGATGCCGATCACGACTTCATCCGGAACTAACTTGCCCGCCTCCACATAGGATTTCGCCGCCTTGCCCAATTCGGTCTCGTTTTTCATCGCGCTGCGGAGAATGTCTCCGGTTGCGATTGCGGGAATGTGATATTTTTCGGAGATTTTCGCGGATTGGGTACCTTTGCCCGCACCGGGTGCTCCCAGTAAGATCATATTCATAAAACGATGAATCCTTTCTCGCGTATCAGTCAAGGAAGCCCTTGTAATTCCGCAGCTTCATCTGCGCCTCAACCGAACGAACCGTTTCCAGCGCAACGCCGACCACGATCAGCAGCGAAGAGCCGCCGAAGGTCAGAAGCGTGGAAACCGCCGAATTGGTCACGAACACGCCGATGATCATCGGCACGCACGCAATCACGGAGAGGAACACGGCACCGATCGCGGTAATGCGATTGAGGTGTCTCTTGATATAGTTTGCGGTCTCGGCACCGGGACGGTAGCCCTTGATCGACCCGCCGTTGTTCTGAATGTTGTTCGCCACTTCAACGGGGTTGAACGAGATCATAATGTAGAAGTAGGAGAACAGGAACAGGAACACCAGATACAGGAAGATATACACAGGCGTGTTGGTTCCGAGATAGTTGGTCACGAACTTGCGGAAGCCGTTGCTCTCGCCAAAGAAGTTCGCGACGGTCGGCAGAATGGAAACAATGGAGCTTGCGAAGATGATCGGCATCACGCCCGCCATGTTCATCTTGAGGGGCAGGTTGCTGGTCTGACCGCCGTACATTTTGCGTCCGACGACCTTCTTCGCGTACTGGATGCGGATACGCTCCTCGGAGTTGGTGAACCAGACGATCAGTCCCACCACCGCGACCGAAACCGCGACGAAGAGAATGATCCACAGGATTCCGAGCGCCAGTTTCCAACCGGTGAGGAACTGTCCGTTTGCATTCTTCAGGAGTGCGATCAGTGCGGTGACCATCGTGCTCCCGCGCGAAATGATGTTCGCAAACAGGATGATGGAAATACCGTTGCCGATGCCTCTCTCATTGATGCGCTCCGCCATCCACATAATGATCGCTGCGCCCGCGCAGAAGCAGGCAATCATCACGACATATGCGAAATAGTAGAGTGCGCCGTCGCTCTTGCTGACTGCAAGGCAGCCGTAGGAATTCAGCATGGTCACGTAGCCGAACGCAGTGATGAGTGCGAGAATCGCAGTCACACCGCGGGTGTAGGCATTGATCTTCTTCTTTCCTTCCTCGCCTTCCTTGGAGAGGTTCTCCAGATAAGGAATGGCGATGGTCAGGAGCTGCATGACGATGGATGCGGTGATATACGGCGAAACCGACAGAGCAAACAGGGTTGCCTGCTCGAAAGCGCCGCCCGAGAACATATTGACAAGCTGGAAGATACCGGCGGACATCGCGTTCTGATAGGTTTTCACAAACAGAAGCTGGTCGGTATCCACGAAAGGAACATAGAGGTTTGCGCCGATGCGGTAGATCAGCACGATGAACAGGGTAAAGAGGATTTTTTTACGGATATCAGCGATCTTCCAAGCATTTCTGAAGGTCTGGATCATCTGATTCATAATTATACCTCCTCTGCCTTACCGCCCACTGCCTCGATCTTTTCCTTGGCAGCCGCCGAGAAGACCGCCGCTTTCACTGTCAGTTTCTTTGTCAGCTCGCCGTTGCCGAGCACTTTCAGACCGTCCATGGGCTTGCGAACAATCTTCGCCGCCATCAGAACGTCGAGATCGACCTCGGTTCCGTCCACGAACTTCTCAAGATCCGCAACGTTCACAATCGCATAGTTCTTTGCGAAGTGATTCTTGAAGCCTCTCTTGGGATGCTGTCTGTAGATCGGGAACTGACCGCCCTCGAAACCGGGTCTGACTCCGCCGCCGGAGCGTGCGTTCTGACCCTTGTGTCCCTTGCCTGCCGTCTTTCCGTTGCCGGAACCGGTTCCTCTGCCCTTGCGCCATGCAGCGCGGGCAGAACCTTCTGCGGGAGTGAGTTCATGAAGTTTCATCTGCGTTTCCCTCCTTTAAGCATTTTCAACGGCTTCCACCGTTACGAGATGCGCAAGGATCTTCACCTTACCGGCAAGCACCGCGTCGTCCTTGTGAACGATGCAGTCGCCGATCTTGGCAAGTCCCAGGGATTTTGCAGTCGCCTTCTGGTTCGGCTTCGCGCCGATGAGGCTCTTTGTCAGTGTCACTTTTTTCATGCTCTGCACCTCCTGCTCAACCCTTGACCTGCTCGGTGGGGATGTCACGGATCTTCGCGACTTCCTCAGCCGTGCGAAGCTCCTTCAGACCTTCCATCGTCGCCTTGACGACGTTGGTCGGATTGTTGGAGCGCAGGCACTTTGCGCGGATATTCTTGATGCCGGCAGCTTCGAGAACCATACGGACCTTGCCGCCTGCAATGATACCGGTACCGGGAGCAGCCGGCTTCAGGAGAACCTTTCCTGCGCCGAACACGCCCGTCACCTGATGCGGAATGGTCGTGCCCTTCAGCGCAACCGCTACCATATTCTTCTTTGCGTCCTCGATTCCCTTGCGGATTGCTTCCGGAACTTCAGCCGCTTTTCCAAGGCCCACTCCGACGTGACCTGCGCCGTCACCGACGACCATCAGCGCCGCAAAGCGGGCAATACGACCGCCCTTGACCGTCTTGGACACACGGTTGAGCGCGATGAGCGATTCTTTGAGATCATGCTCAGCGGGATTAAATTTGTCAGCCATTTTCTTCCTCCAAAATATTCAATAAACGTAAGTTTGTTGAACAGTGTATAAACCGGAAAATCAGAACTTCAGGCCGCCCTCGCGAGCGCCTTCAGCCAGTTCCGATACACGTCCGTGATACAGGTAACCGCCGCGGTCGAACACGACCTCGGTAATTCCCGCCGCCACTGCCTTCTCCGCGATCCGCTTACCGATCTCGCGAGCCGCTTCCTTGTTGCCGCCGTTGCCCTCAAAGCCCTGACCGAAAGTGGAAGCGCTGACCAGCGTCACGCCCTTCACATCGTCGATGATCTGTGCGCTGATGTTCGCGTTCGAGCGATACACAGCCAGACGCGGACGCTCTGCAGTACCGGAGATTTTGGCTCTGACTCTCTTGTGTCTCTTCAGGCGAGCCTTGTTTGCATCTTTTCTTGATACCATGTCACTTCACTCCTTTCAATTATTTGCCCTTGCTGGTTTTACCTGCCTTGCGGCGGATATGCTCGTCGGCATACTTCACACCCTTGCCGTGATACGGTTCAGGCGGTCTCTTACCGCGGATAACGGCAGCCGTCTGACCGACAAGCTGTTTGTCAACGCCCTTGACAATGATGGTGTTTGCGTCCGGCACGTCGAACGTGATGCCGTTCTCTTCAGTCAGGCAGAATTTTGCCTGCGGCTGACCGTTGGGCATCAGCGAGTGACCCAGATACAGCTGAATGGTCTTGCCCTGCTTGACAACCTTGTAGCCGACGCCGACGATTTCAAGCTTCTTTGCATAGCCCTCGGTAACGCCGACGACCATGTTGTGAAGCAGCGCTCTCGTCAGACCGTGCAGACTGCGGTCCTCTTTTTCGTCCGTGGGACGTGCGACATAGGCATGATTGCCCTCGACCGTGATGGTCATACGGGGGTGGAGCTGTTCCGTAAGTGTTCCGAGCTTTCCCTTGACCGTAACGAGGTTGCCGTCTGCGACGGTAACGGTCACGCCTTCGGGAATGACTACGGGCATTCTTCCGATTCTTGACATTTCGATTACCTCCCCTTTCCGATTACCACACGAACGCGAGGACTTCGCCGCCGACGTTCAGCGAGCGCGCCTTCTTGCCCGTCATGATTCCCTTGGATGTGGACACGATTGCGATACCGAGACCGTTCATCACGCTGGGCATATCCTCGCAGCTTGCGTAGATACGCAGACCCGGCTTGGATACGCGGCGGATTCCGCGGATGACCTTCTGCTTGCCCGGCAGATACTTCAGCGTGATGCGGATCACGCCCTGCTTGCCGTCGTCAACGACGTTATAGGACTTCACATAGCCTTCCGCGACCAGGATTTCGGCAATCGCCTTCTTCATGTTGGATGCCGGAATGTCAACCGTCTGGTGCTTCGCGTTGTTCGCGTTGCGGATTCTGGTGAGCATATCGGCAATTACATCTGACATTTGCATTTCAATTTCCTCCTTATGCAAGTACAATTCATCTTGCTGCCGAACCTTTTGCCCGGCGGCATATCGGCGGTTAAATCGGACTGTCGGTTCTTTTTCCGACCGGTTTGATTTCCTGCCGATAGTTGGGGGAAGGCAATACTGCGCATTACACCGTTGGTGTTGCGTTGTATTACCTTATTTTTTTACCACGAAGCCTTCTTCACGCCCGGAATCTCGCCCTTGTATGCGAGGTTACGGAAGCAGATACGGCAGATGCCGAATTTCCGGAGATACGCGTGAGGGCGTCCGCAGATTTTGCAGCGGTTGTATTTTCTCGTGGAAAACTTCTGTTCCTTCTGCTGCTTCAGAATCATGGATTTCTTTGCCATCGTTTGTTACCTCCCTCTGATTATTTCGCGAACGGAGCGCCGAACAGGGTCAGCATCTCGCGTGCTTCGTCGTCGGTCTGTGCGGTTGTGACAAAGCAGATGTCCATACCGCGGATTTTCTCAACCTTATCGTATTCGATTTCGGGGAAGATCAGCTGCTCTTTCAGACCGAGCGCATAGTTTCCTCTTCCGTCGAACGCGTTGGGGTTGATTCCCTTGAAGTCACGGACCTTCGGCAGAGCGAAGTTGAAGAGTCTGTCCATGAATTCATACATTCTGTCGCCGCGCAGGGTGACCTTTGCGCCGATCTTCATGCCCTCACGGACCTTGAAGTTTGCGACGGACTTCTTTGCGCGGGTTGCGATTGCCTTCTGACCGGAAATGATCGAAAGGTCGCGCAGAACCGCGTCAAGCGCCTTGGAGTTATCCTTTGCGTCGCCGACGCCGACATTGATCACGATCTTGTCGAGCTTCGGGATCTGCATGACGCTCTTGTAGTTGTACTTCTTCAGGAGGGCGGGAGCGACCTCGGCTTTATACAAATCTTTCAGTCTTGCCATTTTCGTTTCCCTCCTTACTTAATCTCCGGGTAGCCGCACGCTTTGTGCGCCGCCACACGGATCTTCTTGCCGTCCTCGCCGACCTTCGCCGCGACTCTTGCGGCTTTGCCGCACTTCGGGCAGACCAGCGCTACATTGGACGCATAGATTGCGCCCTCGGCATCCACGATGCCGCCCGTCTCGCCCTCTCTGCGGGGCTTGACGTGCTTGTGAATGATGTTGACACCCTTCACAATGACCTTTCCCTCTTCGGGAGAGGTGGCGATCACTTCGCCCTGAACACCCTTGTCATCTCCGGAGAGAACCACAACGGTATCGCCTTTTTTGATATGCAGATTTGCCATTGCTTCCACCTCCATCAAAGCACTTCGGGAGCGAGGGAGAGGATCTTGAGATATTCCTTCTCACGAAGCTCTCTTGCCACCGGCCCGAAGATACGGGTTCCGCGGGGGGTCTTATCCTCACGGATAATGACCGCCGCGTTCTCATCGAACTTGATATAAGAGCCGTCTGCTCTCTTCATGCCGTGCACCGTACGGACGACGACCGCCTTGACGACCTCGCCCTTCTTGACCACTCCGCCGGGAGTCGCCTTCTTGACAGCGCAAACCACCACATCGCCGATATTTGCATATCTTCTCGCGGTGCCGCCGAGGACTCTGATGCACATCAGTTCCTTAGCTCCGGTGTTGTCGGCAACTTTCATTAAAGACTGCTGCTGAATCACTTGCTTTTCCTCCTACTGATTCAATACGCTACGACGTATCTACTATTCGAATAAGTGAACTGTTTCACCGCAAAGCGATTATTTCGCTTTTTCGATGATTTCGACAACACGCCATCTCTTGGTTTTGGAAAGCGGTCTTGTCTCCATGAGCTTCACCTTGTCGCCGACTCCGCAGGCGTTGTTGTCATCCTGCGCGTGCAGCTTCAGGGTACGCTTCACGATTTTGCCGTACAGCGGGTGCTTCACGTTGTCCTCGATGGCAACCACAACGGTTTTGTCCATCTTATCGCTGACAACCAGACCCACTCTGGTCTTTCTCAATGCTCTTTCTTCTGCCATGACTTACGCCTCCTCTTTCTTCATTTCCCGAAGAACCGTCATCACGCGGGCAATGTCGTGTTTGACCTCGGTGATTTTGTGAGGGTTGTCAAGCTGATTGATTGCGTGCTGGAAGCGCAGGTTGAACAGCTCAGCCTTCAGTTCCTTCAGCTTCGCCTCAAGCGCCTCAGCCGACATCGTTCTGAGTTCTTTCGCTTTCATGATTAACCCTCCTTTGCTTCGGTTGTCTTGGAAACGAACTTGGTTTTAATCGGGAGCTTGTGACCGGCAAGACGCATTGCTTCCTTTGCCACATCCTCACTCACGCCGTCCATCTCGAACAGAATTCTGCCCGGCTTCACAACGGCGACCCAGTACTCCGGAGAGCCCTTACCGGAACCCATACGGGTTTCAGCCGGCTTCTCGGTAATCGGCTTATCGGGGAAGATCTTGATCCAGACCTGACCGCCACGCTTGATATAACGCGTCATAGCGATACGGGCAGCCTCGATCTGATTGCTGGTAATCCACGACGGCTCCAGCGCAACCAGTCCGTAAGAACCGTTGCTCAGCGTGTTTCCGCGCGACGCCTTACCCTTCAGTCTGCCGCGCTGAACGCGACGGAACTTGACTCTTTTCGGCATTAACATAATTACTTCGCGCCTCCTTCTCTCGGAGTTCTCTCTCTGCGGTCACCGTTCTGGCGAGGTCCGCGGTTGTCGCGGCGGTCGCCTCTCGGTCCGCGGTTGTCACGGCGATCACCGCGACGGTCGCCGCGATTGTCGCGGTCGCGTCTGGGGGTATTGCCGGGACGGTTGACCTCATTGAGAATTTCACCCTTGTAGATCCAGACCTTTACGCCGATCTTACCGTAGGTGGTGTCCGCTTCCGCAAAGCCGTACTCGATGTCGGCTCTGAGGGTCTGAAGCGGAATCGTACCCTCATGATAGTGCTCGCTGCGCGCGATTTCAGCGCCGCCGAGACGGCCGCCGCAGTTGATCTTGATTCCCTTTGCGCCCAGTCTCATGGTGTTGCGGATTGCCATCTTCATGGCTCTGCGGAACGCCACGCGGTTCTCGAGCTGCTTGGCAATGTTCTCTGCAACAAGCTGTGCGTCGAGGTCGGGCTGACGGATCTCAACCACGTTGAGCGCCACAGGCATACCGACCATTTTCTCCAGCTGCTGACGGTACTTTTCGATTTCAACACCGCCCTTGCCGATGACCATGCCCGGCTTTGCGCAGTTGACGAATACGCGCACTCTGTGCCCGTCTCTCTCGATTTCGATCTTGGAAATACCTGCGTCATAGAGCGTCTTTTTCAGGTATTTTCTGACATTGTAGTCGGAAACAAGCGTGTCGCCGAATACTTCGTCCTTTGCAAACCATCTGGAATCCCAGTTTTTGATGACTCCCACTCTCAAACCGTGGGGATTGACCTTCTGACCCATTTATTGTTTCCTCCTCTCTCAGTCTTTTTCCTTGACCGCCAGTGTCACGTGGCTGGTGCGCTTCAGGATGCGGTCTGCGCTTCCCTTTGCTCTGGGCATAATCCGCTTCAGCGTCGGGCCCGGGCAAACAAAGCATTCGGAAACATACAGTTTCTCGGCATCCATGTGGAAATTGTTCTCCGCGTTTGCAACGGCGCTGTTCAGCAGCTTAATCAGCAGCTCGCTCGCCGCCTTCGGCGTGTTCTTCAGAATTCCCATCGCGGTGGCAACATCCTTGCCGCGGATCAGATCGAGAACGATCTGCACCTTGCGGGGGGAAATTCTTGCGTATTTCAGATAAGCTTTAGCTTCCATTTAAGAAATGAACCTCCCTCTGCAATCAGTTGCCGTTATTGGACGTTTTCGAGCCGGCATGACCCTTGAACGTGCGGGTGGGCGCAAACTCACCGAGCTTGTGACCGACCATGTCTTCCGTGATATACACCGGAATGTGCTTCTTGCCGTCGTGAACCGCAATGGTGTGACCGACAAATTCCGGGAATATAGTGGACGAACGCGACCATGTCTTGAGAACCTTCTTCTCGCCGTTTGCGTTCATCGCGCAAATGCGGCTGTAGAGCTTCTCCTCAACATAAGGTGCTTTTTTCAGGCTTCTGCTCATGTTATATTCCCTCCTTATTTAGCGTTTCTGCGCTTCACGATGAACTTATTGGTGCGCGCCTTCTTGTTTCTGGTCTTGTAACCCAGAGCAGGCTTACCCCAAGGCGTAACAGGTCCGGGATGTCCGATCGGGGACTTACCCTCACCACCACCGTGCGGGTGATCGCAGGGGTTCATGACCGAACCGCGGACGGTCGGACGGATACCCTTGTGTCTGGTCTTACCTGCTTTACCGACTTTCACGGTGTCGTGCTCAACGTTGCCGACCTGACCGATGGTCGCCTTGCAGTCCAGACGGATGAAGCGAACCTCACCCGAGGGCAGACGAACCTGCGCCATGCCGTTGGCTTCCTTGGAAACCAGCTGCGCCATCGCGCCTGCGGAGCGAACGAGCTGTGCGCCCTTGCCCGGGTAGACTTCGATGTTGTTGATGACAGTACCGACCGGAATGTTCGCGATCGGGAGCGTGTTGCCCGGCTTGATGTCGGCTTCGCTGCCCGAGTAGATCACGTCGCCCGCCTTCAGTCCTTCGGGAGCAATGATATAGCTCTTCGTTCCCTCGGTGTCCTGAAGCAGTGCGATATACGCGGTTCTGTTCGGGTCGTACTCGATCCCGACGACCGTGTTCGCCTTGTCATTCTGGCGCTTGAAGTCGATGATACGGTACTTGATCTTGTTTCCGCCGCCTCTGTGGCGAACGGTAATGCGACCGTAGCTGTTGCGTCCGGCATGCTTCTTCTTGGTAACGATCAGGCTTTTCTCAGGAGAGAATTTTGTGATCTCCTCGAAAGAAGGAACGGTCATATTTCTTCTGCCGGGAGTTGTGGGTTTATACTTAACTGTAGGCATTCCTATTCCCTCCTACTCTTAGTTAAGGCCTTCGAAGAACTCGATCTCGCCGGAATCGGGCGTCAGGGTAACGATCGCCTTCTTCCACTCCGAGGTATAACCGGAGTGAACACCGAGTCTCTTGGGCTTCTTCTTCATGTTGATGGTGCGGACCGCCGCGACCTTGACCTTGCTTGCCGCGAACACTTCCTCAACCGCCTTGGCAATCTCTGCCTTGTTTGCGTCGCTTGCGACCTCAAAGACATACTTCTTGGCGGGCAGCATATCCATCGCAGCTTCGGTAATTACCGGTCTGATGATAATATCGTGTGCCGATTTCATTATGCGTACACCTCCTCAAGCTTCTTCACCGCGTCAGCGGTCATGACCAGCTTCTCCGCGTTCAGCACGTCGTAGACGTTGAGCGTGTTCCACTGGGTCGTCTTGACCTGCGGGATATTGTCGCAGCTCTTGATAACCTTCTTGTCCACATTGTCAAGCACCACAAGCGCGTTCTCGGGCTTGGTCGCCGTCTTCTCGGCAGTGCCGTAGACGGGCTTTCCGTCCTCGATTGCGATGGTCTTGTAGGTCTTGGTGTAGGTCTTTTCGAAACCGAGCGCCTTGAACATGGCAACCATGGTCTTGGTGGACGGCTTCTCGCTCTCCACCGCGAGCTTGTCAAGGATCACAAGGCTTCCGTTTGCAACCTTATCGGACAGCGCGCAGAACAGCGCGAGCCGACGGGTCTTCTTATTCAGGTCGAGACGGTAATCTCTCGGCTTCGGGCCGAGTGCGACGCCGCCGTGCGTCCACTGAGGAGAACGGGTCGAGCCCTGACGCGCTCTGCCGGTTCCCTTCTGTCTCCACGGCTTCTTTCCGCCGCCCGATACCTCGGTGCGGGTCAGGGTCGACTGCGTCCCCTGTCTCTGGTTCATCAGATACGCTCTGACTGCGGCATGGAGAACAGCGCCGTTCACATCCGCGCCGAACAGCTTATCACTCAGCGTGATTTCACCGACTTCCTTGCCGGACATATTCACGATCTTTACGACTGGCATTGTTGTTTTCCTCCTTCCGCTCAGGCTTTCACAGAATCACGAATGAACACGATTCCGTCCTTCGCGCCCGGAATGGCGCCCTTGACGGCAATCAGGTTCTTTTCGCTGTCGATCTTCACAACCAGCAGGTTCTGGACGGTGACCTGTTCGTTACCGTACTGTCCTGCCATCTTCTTGTTCTTGTACACGCGGGACGGGGTGGAGTTTGCACCCATAGAACCGACCTGACGGTGAATCGGGCCGACACCGTGCGTGGAGCACAGCGTGTGGTGATTCCAACGCTTGACAGCGCCGCTGTATCCGCGACCCTTGGTCATACCGGTTACATCGACCTTCTCGCCTGCGGCGAAGGTATCGACGGTGATGACCGAGCCGACCTCAGCGGAGCAGTCGTCCAGACGGAACTCCTTGAGATGCTTCTTCATCGGAACGCCCGCTTTCTCGAAGTGACCCTGATCCGCTTTGGTCAGGTGCTTCTTCTTGACATCCATAAAGCCAAGCTGCAGAGCGTTGTAGCCATCCTTCTCAACGGTCTTCTTTTGTGCGACGACGCACGGGCCAACCTCGATAACGGTTACCGGAATGACGTTTCCTTTTTCATCGAAAACCTGCGTCATGCCGATCTTTTTACCGATCATTCCCTTTTTCATTTCAGAAATCCTCCTGTAAATTATTGGTTGACACCGGAATGCCAACATGACTTACAAAGTTACCGAACTCTTCGGACTCTCAACCGAAGCTCGGCTGTTGTCTTTGTGTGATCTTGCGAAGCGCTTGATTACAGCTTCACTTCAATCTCAACGCCCGCGGGCAGCTCGATGTTCATCAGCGCGTCCACAACCTTCTGCGACGGCTTGACGATATCGATCAGTCTCTTGTGCGTGCGATACTCGAACTGCTCACGGCTGTCCTTGTACTTGTGGACTGCGCGAAGGATCGTGATGATCTCCTTCTCCGTAGGCAGCGGAATCGGACCGGAAACCTCGGCGCCGTTTCTCGTTGCGACCTCGACGATCTTCTTCGCCGCAGTGTCAACCAGAACGTGGTCGTAGCTCTTGAGTCTGACTCTGATCTTCTCTTTGATTGCCATTTTGTTTGCCTCCTTCTGAGATTTTCACTTGCCGCCCCGTCCTATAATATAGGAAAGAGTTCGGAACGGTCTGCGATTTCCTCGGTTGGCATTTTCCTCAACACCGCCCCGTGTGTTTCCTGTTTCCTCTGAAAATACGGAGTTTGCCCCGCCATCAGCATCTGACGGAAACAAATTCCGGAGAAAAGCAGTCACACCGAAACCAACGCGCGTTCGCGTTTTGCGTGCATCGGTGAATACCTCTCGCCCGTTTTACACGGACATACTCCACGAAAATTCCCCTCTTTGGCGTCCCGCAGAGGCAACCTTTCGTTTCATCGCATATCAAGCCTTTATATTATATCAGAAAACCGTTTGATTTGCAAGCATTATTTTCCGATATGACAGAGAATTTTTGCATATTTCCTTCCATCTTTTTGGCTATTCCGCACAAAATATACCGCTTTGCACAGATTTTGAAGCGCATTCACACGCATTTTGCACCGCAACCGCCTGTCAAAACCGACAAAATCGAGAAAAAACAACAAAAGTAACACGTATCCGAGGCGGAACAACACATGGGTCGCTCCGCTTCGACCATCAACTAACTTCCTGCCGCTTTTATCCGGTAGCGGAGAGAGTGAAAACGTCCGCATTTCGCTGGCGGAATGCGGCTCGGAGCAGCCGGAATTCGCAGCACGGAAAACGGCTACGCCAAAATTTGCACAAACGAAAAGCAAGGAGCGAAAATCCCCTTGCTTAAAGTTCTTGAAGGTTCTTAGGAAACTTCTTGAAAGAAGTTTCCTAAGCAAGGTTTGGGACAGAGTCCCAAGGTCTTACCCCCCAAACACCCTGCGGCAGAATTCCGCCGTGTACGCCTCCTTCGCAGGGAAATCCATGGCGCGCTCGTAGATCGCCTCGATCTTGAAGTGGATGCACGCCGCACACTCCAACTCCTCAATCGCGCCCGAGAGCATGACACGGCGAACCCGCTCCGCATAGTTCAGCGATTCCCGCACGCGGCGTAACCCGCCCGTGTCCACAAACCGCCGCATCGAAACACTGCGGTGCGGGTAATGGCAGGACTCTTCGGGCAGAACCGCGAATACCACGCCGCTCTCCGTGAAGAATAACCCGTCTGTCCGATCGGGCAGAATCGGATCGCGCGAAACCCGTACCGCAAGCCGCTTTTCCGAAGCCTGACGGTAAAGCTCCCGCATCAGCAGATACGCGCTCCCGTGACAGTCCTCAATCAGGCAGATTTTCTCCGCCTGCGCAAAGTAGGTGTCAAACATCACCCGCCCGCGCATCCCAACCCCGCGCATCAGAGCGGTTCGGGGACGGAACGCCTTCCCGTCCGGCAGTTCGCGCATCAAACGCCCCGCAAAACGTGCAATCGCCCCCTCCCGCAAAAACGGCGCGGTCAGCTCATCAAGCGATTCCGTCATCCCGCCGTAACCTGCAAGATAACGGTACGCCCGGCGGTATGCCTCCGCTTTTTCCCGATTCAGACGATCCAATTCGTCCCGCTCCCCGCGAAGAGCCTCCGCCGACCAGAACGCCCCCAGATTCACAATCTCCTCCCGATACCCCGGGCGGCGCGGCTCGTAAACGTGCGGAGCGGTCGCATCCAGAATCGCAATGCCCGCTTCCCCCTCTTTGGTGAGAATGATCCCGTCGAGCGAATCGGGGTCTGACGAACAGTAAATCATCTCCGCCCTCCAACCGTGCGCCGTGCCCGCAGTTGCAACGTCCCGCATGAAGCGGCTCTTGCCCGTCCCCGGTCCTCCCTTGATCGCGTACAGCCGACCGATTCTGCGGTCATCGAAGGTCTCTGTGTACCAACTCCGAAAACCGCCCGCACTGTTGGAAGCCACAAAGTAAGCGTCCTCCCCATCCGAACGAACTCTTTCCTTTTCCGACATCTGCCCCTCTCCTTTCGGTAATTTCGTATTTTGTTATCAGAATATGCAAAGCGCGGCGTTCGGTTCTAATCTTTTTTGCTGATTCATATAGTGCTGTGTAAGGGGGTGAGCAGATGCAGATCATTCGGTCGGAAGTGCGGCGCGAGATCCTTCCGCCCTCGGTAGCGGAGGTTCTCCCGCAAAAACTGACGAACGCGGTCGGGCGGCTGTCTCCCGCAGAAATTCCCGAAGAACTGCGCCTGCATGCGGAGCGGATTGCAACCGTCACCTGCGCGGGGCGGGACATCCCGACCGGCGTAACCCTGACCCGCGAGGACATGCGCGACCTGCTTCTGCGAATCTGCGGCGGCTCGCTTTACGCCTACCGCGACACCATCAGCCAAGGCTATATCGCCATGCGGGACGGCGTGCGGGTCGGCGTGGTCGGAAGCGCGGCGGTTGAGGGCGGACAGGTCATCGGCGTGTCCGATGTCACGGGTCTGATGTTCCGCCTGCCGCACACGGTGCGCGTCAATGCCGCCCCCGTGGTCGACCTGTTGCGGCAGGAACGCCTGCTGCGCGGAATCCTCATCTACGCCCCGCCCGGAGTCGGCAAAACCACCCTGTTGCGGGCGGTAACGCGCGAAGCGGCGCGGGAATGGCGCACGGTTGCGGTGGACACGCGGGGTGAACTGGCGCCGAGCCTTGACGGGGGCGAACTGCGGTTGGATATTCTTTCCGGCTACCCGCGCGACGTGGGACTGGAGATCGCGGTGCGGTGCATGGCGGCGCAGGTTGCGGTCTGCGACGAGATCGGCGGCGCGAAGGATGCCCGCGCGGTGCTGTCTGCCGCCAACCACGGCGTTCCGCTGGTCGCAACGGCGCACGCCGACACGGTTGCGGGGCTTTTGCGAAGGGCGGACATCCGTGCACTTCACCGCGCGGGGGTGTTCGGCGCTTACGTGGGCATCGAACGCGCGAAAGAGGCGGGATTCTCCTATCGGATCACCCTGCAGGAGGAGGTCCGCCTTGACAACGCTTAAATTCATCGGCTTTCTCCTGATTCTCGCGGCGGGCGGCGGCGCGGCGGCGCTTTCGGTCAGAACCGAGCGGCGACGGTTGGAGGTTCTGGACGGCTGGATTGACCTGATTGCCTATGTCCGCTCGCGCATCGACTGCTTTCTGATGCCGCAGGACGCCATTCTCGCTTCCTGCGGACGGGAGCTGATCCTGCGTTGCGGCGGAACGCTCCCCTGCCACAGCTTTTCGGCACTTGCCCGTGCGGCGGAGCGGTATCTCACCCCCGAAGGCGCCCGTCTGATCGGCGCTTTCACACATGGGATCGGCAGCGGGTATCGGGAGGAACAGGTGCGCGCGTGCGACTATTACATCGACGCGTTGCGCGAAATCCGAAAAAAGCAGGCGGAGGCACTCCCTGCGCGGCTACGGGTGCGGGTTGCGCTCTGCCTAACCGCGGCGCTCGGCGCGGCGATTCTGTTATGGTAGAAAGGAATGCGAAAAGCATGGATATTTCCCTCATTATCAAGGTTGCGGGCGTTGGAATTCTCGCGGCGATCGCCGCTCAGATTCTCAGCAAAACGGGACGGGACGAACAGGCGATGTTCGTCACCATTGCGGGAATGATCGTGGTGCTGATGCTTCTGGTCAGCCAGATCCGCGAACTGTTCGATCTGGTTCGCTCGGTGTTCGGGGTATGACGGCGCATGGATACGGTTCGGATCTGTCTGTTTGCCGTGGCGGGCGTGACGCTCGCAATCCTGTTGCGGCAGTGGCGGGGCGAATTCGTGCCGCTTTTGCGGTTGGCGTTGGCGGCGGTATTCGCGGGGGCGATCATTGCCATGTCCGCCCCGCTTGTTTCCTACATCCGAACGCTGACCGAAGCCGCAGGAGTACCCGGGTATGCGGAATTCCTGCTCAAAGCGCTCGGCATTGCGGTACTGACCCAGTGCTGCGCGGAACTCTGCCGCGAAAGCGGAGAGAGCGGCGTGGCAAACGGCGTGGAACTGGCGGGAAAGGTGGAAATTCTGCTTCTGGCGCTCCCGCTGATCGCCGAAATCCTTTCCACCGCGCGCGAATTGCTCTCGCTTGCCTCGTAATGCTTCTGCTCCTCCCGTTTCTGCCCGCGTTCCCGGTTTCTGCCGAGGAGGAAACCGCCGACAGCATCGGGGAGCGCGTTCCGCCCGAATATGAGGATTTTCTGGCGGCGATTCCCGAGGATATCCGCGAATACCTCCCCGAGGAACTGTTTTCCGCGGACAGCGGAACGCTTGCCGACGGCGCGGGCAAGCTGAGCGATTTTTCCTATCTTCTGGAAACGGTTCTGCGCACGGTCGGGCTTCGGCTCGGGGACTGCCTGCGCCTGCTCGCGCAGATCACGGGGCTTTTGCTTCTCTCGGCGGTCGCCTCGGCTCTGCGGGACTCCATGCGGAGCGAATCGGTTGGACGGGCATTCTCCTTCTGCTCCACGCTCGCCATTCTCACAGCGCTTCTCTCGGGCGGCTATACGACGGTTCGGGCGGCAACGAATTATTTCTCCACGCTCGGAAAAATGACCTCCGCCGCCATTCCCCTGCTTGCCACGCTCTATGCGATGGGCGGAAACGTTACCGCCGCCGCATCGGGCGCGGCAGGGCTGACGGTCTATCTGACCCTGACCGAGGAACTGGTCGGAAAAACCGTTGTGCCGTTTGCAGGCGTCTGTCTGGCGTTTGCGGCGATGGAGGCGGTGGACTCCAATATGCGGCTCGGAACGCTCGCGGCAACCGTCAAAAAGCAATACACCACGCTGCTCGCCTTTCTTATGACGCTCCTGCTTGCCATGCTCGGCGCGCAGACCACGCTCGGCGCACGTGCCGACACGCTTGCCATGCGGGGCGCGAAATTCGCGGCGGGAAACCTGATTCCCGTGGTCGGCGGATCGGTATCGGAACTGCTCCGGACGGTCAGCGCGGGAGTCGGATACCTGCGCGGGACGATCGGCATCTCAGGGGTTCTGCTCCTGTTGCTCGTGCTGTTACCCGTGCTTGCGGAACTGCTTCTCTACCGTCTGGTCTGGCAGCTCGGCGCATCGGTTGCCGACCTTGTGGGATGCACGTCCGAGAAAAAGCTGTTGGACGAGGTTGCCTCGCTCTGCGGCTACCTTGCCGCGGCGGTGAGCATCTGCTCGTCGGTCTTTATTCTCGCGCTGACCCTGTTGGCGCACTGCGCCTCGGCAATCGGATAGGAGGTGCGGAGAACCAATGACGGCTTATCTGCTGACGCTGTTCGGCTCTGCGCTCGCCGTGGCTCTGGTCGACCTGTTAGTCCCCGAGCGCGGCAGAAAGACCGTGCGGCTCATTTCGGCGCTCTTTCTGCTTTGCGTGCTCTCCGCGCCGCTCCCCCGCGCCTTTCGGGCGATCCGCGACTACACGATTCCGGACGCGGCGCAGGACGCGCGCGAAGAATATACGCAAAAAATGAAACAGGCAATGGAGTCCGCCTCCCGCACCTATTTCGCGCGAACGCTGACCGAACTGATCGGGGAACAGTTCGCGCTGGCGGAAGGCTCGGTGCGGTGCGAAATCGAATGGGAGGCAGACAACGAAACTGTACCGAAAAAAATCACGGTCATTCTGTCCGGCTCTGCCATCTGGCGTGACCCCGAAAAAATCGAGTCCTTTGTCGAAGATCTGATCGGCTGTGAATGCGTCACGGCAATCGAATAGGAGGTATGATATCATGTTCGGATTCAAAAGGAGCCGAGAGAACGGCGAGAACGAAAAGGGCGGCGCGTGGCGGGTCTGGCTGATCCCCCTCGGCGCGCTGTGCGGAATCCTGCTTCTGGTATTCGGGAGCGGACTTGGAAGCAGGAAACAAACAGCCGACGCGCCCACCGAAACCGACAATTCGGAACAGATTCTCGCCGACTATCGCAACGCGTTGGAACAGGACATCCGCAAACTTTGCGAATCGGTGGACGGTGTGGGAAACGTCACGGTCGCGCTGACGCTCTCGGGCGGTTTCTCGGACATTTACGCCACCGAGGCGGGACGGGACGGAGGCGAACAGTATGTCATCGTCGGCAGCGGCTCGAACGCCTCGGCGCTGCGACTTTCCCGCAACGCCCCCGAGATCGTCGGCATCGGAATCGTCTGCCGCGGCGGCATGAATTCCGCCGTCCGGCAGGAGCTGACCGCCCTGCTCTCGGCGGCGTACCACGTTCCGACCAACCGCATTTATATAACGGAAGCGAAAAAAGCAGGCACATAATGCCTGCCCGCCGCATATTATAAAGCTCCGTCGCATAGAATGAAATGAAAAACATTTTCGAGGAGGAAATCGAAATGAAAAACAAGAATTACGCGCTCAGCCCCACTGCGGAAAACCCCGCTACCCCCCACAAAAAAGAGGGAAAATTCCGTCTGTTCATCATGAAGATCGGCAAGCGGAATATCATCATCACCGCGTCGGTTCTGCTCATCGGCGTTGCGGTTCTGCTGAACTGGGTTCTCTTCTCGGGGGGCAAGACAGGCAAGGACGGCTATAAGGGTTACGACAAGCCGAACGGCAGTCAGGAAGAACAGAAGGGCGACGACGCGCCGACCGACCAGAGCGGAACCTACTTCTCGGCAACGCAGGTCAGCCGCCAGAGAGCCAGAGACGAGGCTTTGGAGGTTCTGCAATCAGTGGTTGACAACAAGGAATCGAGCGAGACCGTAAAGACGGAAGCGCTCGCGGGCATTGCCGCAATCGCGGATGAGATTCAGAAGGAAGCGAACATTGAATCCCTTGTCACCGCAAAGGGCTTTGAACAGTGCGTGGCGGTGATCTCGGGAGAAAAGGTTCAGATTGTGGTCAAGGCAGAGGAATTACAGCCCGCCCAGATCGCGCAGATCAACGAAATTGTATACGCCCAGACCGGCATCGCACCGACCGGCGTGACCATCATCAACAAGAAATAATCCGAAAATCCCCCCGCGAAGCGCTTGCCTCGCGGGGGGATGAAATGGATTTAGGTACGCTCACGCGGCTGTTGTTGCCGCCGGGACATTCTCCCAGAAGAAATGGTACGGGTAGGTCTGCGACCAATAGCAGGTATAGAAGGAATACAGACCGAATGCAACAAAAACGCTGCAAATGCTGTATTTGAGGAACATCCGGAATTTGAAATTCCGCACGTGCGCCACGATATTCGGAAGTGCAATCACCAATGCAACCATGAAATAGTATCCGAGCCGCTCGGCAATCTGATCGACGTTGCTGAAACACTGGCACACGCAGGCAAAGTAAAACACATTGAGAAAACCGCCGCTGATGTCATCTTCTTTGTCCCAGAACACCACGCAGAACAGGTAGATCAGCCAAAATACCAACATCAGACGGTAAGCGCCCGTATCAACCGGAACTGCGTTTTTATCCATCAGCTTCATTGCCAGATTGAACAGCTGGTATCTGCCAAGGAAGATTCCACCCAATACGGGGATTCCGAGCAGTCTCTGCCACCGCTTCAGCTTCAGGTGGTAGGCGGGATATGCAACCAAAAATACGAGCGCGGAACCATGGAACAGCCACGCAAGGAAGACCAGCAGGAGGAACGGTGCCCATTGCTTCTTTTGAATGAACAGATACGCAATGCAACAGATTCCAACCGCAATCGCCTGCCGCAGAGTTGAGAACACAATCAGGGCGCACGGCAGTCCGAGATAAACCACCATGGAAAAGTCATAATCTTCACTGTAAAGTGCAATGACAAGTCCAACGGGAACGACGGACAGAATCGCGCAGGCAATCAGCAGGACCTGATAGTCGGTTGAAATATAGGAAAGCAATTTATTGAAAACGACATATCCCCATTCGTAATTCTGCCAGTTCTCAAGCGCAAACAGGTCACGGAAAGACAGCTTCGCAATCTCCTGATAGGACGCCAGATATCCGGTCGATTCGCCGTAGTGCAGATCGATTCCCATGCTCGGGTGACGGAGCGCGACAAGCGCCGTAAACAGAATGGTCATGAGGATGATTCCCCAAACATGGCGTTTCCAGGGAGAGTTCCGATGATAGAAGGTATACACGCCGAACAGGGCGATCAAACAATAAAAAACGATATAAACCGCCATATCTTCCTCCTTTCTCTCTCGGTTCGCCATGCCCCCGAAAACGGATTGACACATTATTATATCATAAAACCGTCCGAATGTCAAGGTTTCCAGACGGAAAAGCACGTTTCGGGTGCTTTTTCCATCAAAAAAGGCGCATCAGCGCCCATTTTGATGGATAGAACAATTGAATTCCGTCACAGATCCGCAGACCCGTCGGCATCGGCATGGGTCAAAGCTTTCCGTCTCAGCTTCCCGACCACGCGCCCGCGGCATTGCACGTCGGAGAAATCCTTAAGCAGGATCGGACCGTATTCGGGATTGAGGGAGATCAGTCTGTCCCCTCCGAACACCTTGAAAAATCCTGAACCGTCGAGCAGGAAAATCCCCAATTCTCCGATCTCCACGCCGTCCGCATTCTGCACCAACAGGATATCGCCGTTGTGGTACTTCGGCTCCATACTGTTTCCGCTGATCCGGAGTGCATAATCCGCGTCTGCGGTCTTTTCGTTTCCCGGAATGCTGATTTTCTCGCTTCTCGCGTCGTCCAGATAAACGCCGACGCCGGCGGAAACAGGCAGTTCATACAGGCGGATGGAGCGCTTTCCTTTCATCAGTCGTTCGCCTGCGAAGCGGCCTGCGGAACGTTGCGGAATCTGCGGGCGCAGAACCTTTGCAGGTGCGGGCACAGCGGCCGGCGCGGTTTCCGTTCCGAGAACGCGCTCCCGCTCCTTTGCGATGACAACCCCCGCAACGGATTTTCCCCAACTGTCCAGTTGACGATACTGTTCCACCAGAGAAATTTCTTCCGGTTCCAGTGTGTAATTATTGGTATTGTCCGGCGCGCCCGTTACGATGTATTCCACCGAACAGTCCAGCGCCGAACAGATCGCTACAATATTAGAAAGCTTCGGGGATTCGTTCATCCCCGCAAGCAGTTTGCTGAGTGTACCGAGCGGAACGCCCGACAGCTCGGACAGGCGCTCGTTGGTCAGCTTTTTCCTGTTTTTCATCAGCTTGATCCGATCGATATAAGTTTCCATCTTCCGCCTCCGTGTTCCGATTTCGATACTATTATACCACATAAAATCCGGTTTGTAAAGGGGTTTCGGAAAAATATTTTCTTTTTTTGGAAAAAAGTACTTGACAAGCTCTGTGCGATGTGCTATAATAGCATCACAGAATTCCACAAATGGATTCAGGAGGACCGATTCATGAACAGAGAATGTGCCGATTTTGCCAATACTTATTCCAATAGCGGAATATATGAAGCATTTTATGCCGAAGTCGGAAAGCCGCGTCAAAGCTGCCTTTCGGGGCTTCGCGTGCGGTTGATCGGACCGTTTCGTGCTGCGGTTGCATTCTTGAGCGCCGCGCGGGTTCGCCGCATTGCACGGGTCGGTTGCGCAACGGTCTCCCTGCTCGGCGCGGTCGGAACTGCAGGCGCGTTGGAAACAGGCAGACTCACTCCCGTGTCCTGCCTGCTTCTTGCGGCGGGCTTTCTCGCAATCGCCTATCTTGCGCTGAGACCCGCTCGCCGGAAAGCACACGCAAAAAGCCGGGCAGAAGGCAATCCGTCAGATGTCGCCGCGACCTCCGATGAGGTCTGCAAGCACCTTGCCGACGCGGGTTGCCGCTGAGACCGCCTCCGATACGGTATTCCCCGCCGATCCGATCTCGAGCAGCAACGAATGCGCCGCAAACTCCTGATTATAAGACGCGTTGCGTAGCGAGACCGCGCGGCAACTTCCGGGCGCATTTCCGTTCAGGCGGTCAAACAGCTGCAGTGCCAAGCCGAGATTGGAACGCCACGCGGGACAGTCCGTTCCGTTGCCGTCTGTTCCGACAACAGCCATGACCTGCGCTCCCCCGTCCGCCGAAGCGGTTCGCAGACAGGCACCGTCCGAGTCCAGAATCCCATCCCGATGCAGATCGATCACATACTCGATGGACGGATAGCGTTCCAGATAGGCGCGGATGCAATCTGCTGCGGAACGGTACGCGCCGCGCAGCGTTCCGCCTTCCCCGTGCATCGACGTACAATGAATTGCGGGAATGCCGCCACGGTTCAGCGCTTCGGCGAGCGCTTCCCCGGCGGCGATTACGGTTTGCGCGGCGTTATCGGAATAGAAGGAATCCCCCGCCGTTCCCGTCAGATAGGGCGGCGCGTCGTCGGCGCGATAACTCTCCTGCGCGTGCGTATGCAGAATGAGAACAATCGGTTGGTCGGCGCGAAACATCCGCTCTTCCCGCAAGAACAGCCCGCGCACAGCTGCTACGTCCACTGTCTTGGCCGTTTCGTTCCGCAATTCTCCGCCGGAAAGATCCGCCGAACGGATTGCAGTTGCTCCGTCGGGAAGCGGCTCTTCCGGCGTTTCGGTTGCGCCGTCCGTGCCGTTTCCGGATGTCCCGTCTGTCCCCGTGCTTTCAGGCGGCACGTCATTCGCGCTACGGCGCGGAAGCCGAATCCGACTGACGGCAAAGCCAGCCACCAGAACTGCGGAGCATACCAGAAAAATCAGAAATGCACGGGTCCCCTTCCCGATGGGCGGTTCCAATCTCACACTGTCCGGTGTCGGCGCGGCGATCCGACTGCGTTCCTCTTTCATTTTTATATTCCCCCTTCCGAGCGTTTCACAACAGCCTATGCGAACGCGTCGGAAAACAGAACCGTCAGAAGAGCTTTTCGCCGATAAAAGCCTCCGAGATCGCGTCGGAAAGCAGTTCCGAAACAGCGTCGGAAATCAGGTCGCTTTCCTTTGGAGACACAAAAAAGGATTTTCCGTTTTCGAGAACGGCTTGCAGTTCGTCCCCGATCTCCACGATGTGCGCTTCTTTCAACGCGTCCCAGACCAGTGTGGACGAGTTTACGACAGTCGGAACGCCGATTGCGATAACGGGAACGCCGAGCGTTTCCGACGTAATGGCAGTCCGGTAATTCCCAACGCCCGATCCGGGAACAATGCCGCTGTCGGAGATCTGGACAGTGGAAGCCAGTCGCGAACAGCTTCTTGCCGCAAGCGCGTCCACCACAACCACGAGATTCGGACGAACCGAGCGGACTGCGCCGCGCAACAGTTCCAGTGTTTCAATGCCGGTTTGCCCGAGCACGCCGGGAGAAAGCGCAGACAGTGCAGAACAGCTGAGCGAGCGGAAAAGCGCCGATTCGTGCTCCTGCAAATGCCGGGTCGCGGTCAGGCGGTCAACCGTGCCGGGACCCACCGCGTCGGCGGTCAGCTTGGCGTTTCCGAGCCCCGCAACAAAAACGCCCAAACCGACGCCCGGAAGGCGGCCTGTCAGCGAACAGGTCATGCCGCGCAACTCTCCCGCGAGCAAATGTGCAACCTCTCCCGTCCGTTCGCGATCAAATCGGTGAATCTGACCGCAATCCACTGTGATATAAGTTCCGAGCGGCTTTCCGAGTACCACCGCCGCCTCTGAGGACGTAACCCGCACGCGATGGATGCAGCACCCCGCACAATGCCGCGTTGTCTGCTCCACGCCGCGCAGACCATCTCCTGCCGCCGAGCAACTCTCCATGGCAAGGTCTGTT
>ENA-UERG01000928-UERG01000928.1-human-gut-metagenome-genome-assembly--contig:-NODE-928-length-26713-cov-5.821557_pt1 | contig 26713 bp, 23 predicted proteins | sample MGYA00242954_ERZ507954 | MGnify/ENA primary metagenome ERZ507954 (study PRJEB26167, sample SAMN06115478) | human gut metagenome | host: Homo sapiens | place: China:Sichuan | collected 2015-01-21... | reverse complement strand
TGTTGATCCTGGTTCTCACCGTTTTATGATTATGATGACGTTGACAGGGTTGGCCCTGGTAATCATCGTGAATGCCGCATTAATGAGTGAACGGCCCATTTGGGTAATAAGTTGCTTAATGATTGTGTTATGGTCAGGCATTATCTTGCATGGACGAAATAAGCTCCTTGAATTGGCGGGGAAATGCCATAATGAAGAGTTGTGGAGTCCGGTTCGTTGCGCTTTTACAGGTGCATTAACACTCTATTACTATTTTATCGGCTTCTTTGGGATACTTGCAGCGATAGCTATAACGCTTGTCTGGCAAAGGCATACGCGTTTTTTTCATTAGTCGTAAATGCACATACTAAAGAACTTAACTAAACTTCACATCGCCGCTTCATTTTTCGCCCGCAGCTTCTTCGCCTGGCTTTCCAGTAACAGGTAACAGATCAGCGCCAGCAGCAGTGGGATAAAGTAATACAGGACGCGATAAGCGAGCAGGGCGGCGATAATGCTCCCTTTCGAGGTATGCTCCCCAGCCAGTAGTGCGATAAACACCGCTTCCAGCACACCGATCCCCGCCGGAATATGCACGATGACGCCAGCAATACTACTAACCAGTAACACGCCCAGTACAAAGAAATAGTTCACGCTTTGACCAAGTAACAGCCAGATAATCGCCCCCATTACCATCCAGTTAACGCTGGAAATCAGCATCTGAGCGAGGGCGAATTTCCATGAAGGCAGCACCAGCTTTTGCCCTTTGATGGTCATATGGCGGTGCTTCGCGAAAGCGCAAAACCACAAATAAACCGCGATAATCATCAGTAAGCCAATGCCGAGAATACGCAGCGTAGTTTGATCGACATACCAGTGATCCGGCAACTCCACCACGCCTGCGGTAAAGATAATCCCTGCCAGTAAAATATAGCCCAGCCAGTTGGTGGTAATACTGAGCGAGAAAATCCGCGTAATAGTGCTGCCCGGTAACCCTAGTCGGGAGTACAAACGATAGCGCATACCAATGCCGCCGACCCAGGTACTGAGCGTCAGGTTGAAGGCGTAGCAGATAAACGACACCAGCATCACCTGGCGCTTCGCCAGTTTGTGACCGCAGTAAAAGCGGGCGAGCAGGTCATAGCAGCCGTAAATCAGATAGCTGACGACCACCAGCCCGACCGCACTAAGCAGCGCAACGCGATTGTAGTCGCGGATGACCTTCCAGACCTCTTCCCAGTCCACTTTTTTGGCGTAGACCACCAGCAACACAATCACCGCGATAAAAAACAGCCAGGTGAGGATCTTCTTTGCTAAGCGCCAACGCGGGTGTGATTTACTCATCAGGGTTTTACCCCCGTGTTTTCAGTTTCTACCCGATCCTGCGTTTCCATTGTCGGTTGTGCGGGGGGATCAACCTGCGCCAGACGTGGTGTGTGTGCCGGAAGCCAGCCAACCAGCGCCGGGAAGTGGCGTAAAAAGTGGAACGCCAGCACGCTTTTGGTCAGGTTCCACCAGGTGCGTTTCGGCAGCATGGTCTCATCGACCTGCTTACAATCTACGGCAATAATGCCGTTCAGATTATCGCGCAGCGTCTGGTTAAAATGACGATCGTGGATGATGACATTTGCTTCGAGATTCAGTGACAAACTGAGCGGATCGAGATTACTGGACCCTACTGTCGCCCAGTGATCGTCCATCAATGCCACTTTGCCGTGGAGCGGGCGGCGACGGTACTCAAAAACCTGAACGCCGCCTTTAACCAGATAGTTATACAGCAAGCGCGCGCCGACTCTGACAATCGGCATATCCGGTTCGCCCTGAATGATCAGTTTGATCCGCACCCCGCGCCGTGCCGCTTTACGCAAGGCGTGTAAAAATCGATAGCCGGGGAAGAAGTAGGCGTTGGCGATAATGACTTCTCGCCGCGCCTGAGTGAGCATTTTCAGATAGTGACGTTCAATATCATCGCGATGTTCTTCGTTATCGCGCCAGACCAGCAATACCTGCGCTTCTCCCGGCTGGCGGTTCTCTTCCGCTTTGTGATGACGTCGCCACCAGCGTCGTGCCGCGCTCTGTCCAGGCAGGTTTTCCAGCTCAAACTGGAGAATATCTTCGACAATCGGCCCTTCAAGGCGTACCGCGTAATCCTGTTTAGCCTCTGGACCGTAGCTGGACATATGCTCGGCGGAGTAATTCAGCCCGCCAATAAAGGCTATACGCGCGTCGATCACCACAATTTTGCGATGCATCCGGCGAAACACATTGGTGCGCATACCAAAAAGGCGAGGGCGGGGATCGTAGTAGCGGAACACTACGCCAGCTGCCGTCAGTTCATTGACAAACTCATCGCTTAGATCCGGCGAACCGTAGCCATCCAGCAAGACTTCCGCTTTAACCCCGCGTTGCGCTGCTGCCAGTAGTGCCGCATGCAGCTGTTTGCCGACGTCATCCTCAAACCAGATAAACGTTTCAAGAATGATGCGTTCTTGTGCCTCGCCAATCGCCTTAAACACCGCGGGATAATATTGCTCGCCGTTTTCCAGCAACTCGATCTTATTGCCTTCACGCCAGCTACATTTCATAAATGAATCTCCGCACTTAAAGGGGCATGATCAGAAAGGTGTCGCCATGTCTGCAGCGGCAACGCGGTTGGCGCGCTGGCGCTGGCATTTTTGACGTAGATCCTGTCCAGACGTAGTAGAGGAAATTGCACCGGAAACGTGCGCGCCGGGCGTCCGTGGGCGCGGGTAAATATCTCATCCAGCCCGGCCTGCACTTTTAACGGATGATTAGCTTTTTGCCGCCAGTCGTTGAAATCACCCGCCACCAATACTGGTTCGCCGTCCGGCAGCTCATTGACCCATTCGGCGAGCATCGCAAGCTGCGCCTGACGGTGCGCCTCACGCAGGCCCAGAGGTACGCACATCACATGAATCGCTTTTCCGGTCATCGGCGGCACAATGCGGCAGTAGAGCACGCCGCGCTTTTCCGCACCATCGACCGAAACATCGCGATTCTCATAATGTTCAATGGGATAACGCGACAGTACGGCGTTGCCGTGATGCCCTTCCGGGTATACGGCATTGCGACCGTAGGCAAAATCGCTCCACATAGTGTCGGCGAGAAACTCGTAGTGCGAGGTATCGGGCCAGTTTTCCACATGCAGCGGATGAACTTCGTGCGCGCCCATCACTTCCTGCAGGCAAACAATATCGGCGCTGACGGTACGCACGGCATCGCGAAGTTCCGGCAAAATGAAGCGTCGGTTAAACGCGGTAAAGCCTTTGTGAATGTTGATGGTGAGCACCTTGAACGAAAATTGTTGTGTTTGATCGGGCATAATTTTCCTGTCTTTGCCTCTTATCTCATTGAAATAGTGTAGTCGGCGTCACAAAAAGGTGCGGTCTTACGGAATTTTCCGTAAAGTTCGGTACTCTGAGTAAGTAGAGATAAATTCTTCAGGAGAGAAGCCATGAAGTGGCAACAACGTGTTCGTGTCGCAACGGGTCTAAGTTGCTGGCAGATTATGTTGCATTTACTGGTAGTGGCGCTGCTGGTGGTGGGCTGGATGAGTAAGACTCTGGTTCACGTCGGCGTGGGATTATGCGCACTGTATTGTGTCACGGTAGTGATGATGCTGGTGTTTCAGCGCCACCCCGAGCAACGCTGGCGTGAGGTGGCAGACGTGCTGGAAGAGCTGACCACGACCTGGTATTTTGGCGCAGCGCTGATTGTGCTGTGGCTGTTGTCCCGCGTACTGGAAAACAACTTTTTGCTGGCAATTGCAGGGCTGGCGATCCTTGCTGGCCCGGCGGTAGTGTCTTTGCTGGCGAAAGATAAGAAGTTACATCACCTTACGTCTAAACATCGCGTACGCCGCTGACCCTGTCGTGGCCGTTATCACCAGTAGCGGCCACAAACTATTCCACACAATATCCAGACTCGCATCCTTCAAATAAATCTGCTTGGTAATGTCCGTAAAGTGGCGAATAGGGTTAATCCACGTCAGGTTTTGCAGCCATACTGGCATGTTTTCCACCGGAGAAACGTAACCGGAAAGGAGAATGGCGGGCATCATAAAAACAAACACGCCGATAAACGCCTGCTGTTGTGTCGAGCAGAGTGATGAAATCAACAGACCGAATCCCACCAGCGATAAACCGTAAATCACCATCGTAAAGTAGAACAGCGCCAGCGATCCGGCGAAGGGGATTTGATACGCCCAGATACCAATCGCCAGCACAATGGTGGCCTGGAAGGTGGCGACAATTAACGCCGGTACGGCTTTGCCGATGAAGATCTGCCAGGTGGTGAGCGGCGAAACCAGTAGCTGATCGAGCGTACCTTGTTCACGTTCGCGGGCGACGGAAAGTGAAGTGACGATCATTACGCCGATAGTGGTGATCATGGCGATCAGCGACGGCACCACAAACCATTTGTAGTCAAGATTCGGGTTATACCAGTTGCGTACCACCAGCTCGCTGTTGTTAGGTTTCGGTTTTCCTTCCAGCAGCTCCTGCTGATAATTTTTGACGATCTGTTGCAGGTAGTTGGCGGCAATTTGCGCACTGTTGGAGTTACGCCCGTCGAGGATCAACTGCAACGGCGCGGTCTGGAAGGTATCCAGTTTGCGCGAGAAGTCAGCCGGGAAACGCACCAGTAGTAACGCCTTTTGTGTGTCGATGGTTGGGCGGATCTCCTGTGGGCTTTTCAGCAGCAGCACATGGGTAAAGGCGCTGGCGCGGGCAAAACGTTGGGTCAGCTCCACCGAATGCTCGCCGTTATCTTCATCGTAGATGGCGATGGTGGCGTTAGTCACTTCCAGCGTGGCGGCGAACGGGAACAGGATCACCTGAATAAGCACAGGTAAAATCAGAATCGCGCGGGTTTGTGGTTCGCGCAGCAACGACTGCAACTCTTTGCGGATTAACGTCCATAAGCGATGAAACATGCTCTTCTCCCTAATCCAGCCGACGTTTGGTTTTCAGCCACGTCAGGCCGATAAACATCACCGCCGAAGCGATCAAAAACAGCACGTTTACCACCAGCACCACTGGAATATTCCCGGCGAGGAACAGGCTTTGCAGGGTGCTGACGAAATAACGAGCGGGAATAATGTACGTCACCGCGCGGATCACCGCGGGCATACTGTCGATCTGAAAAATAAAGCCGGAAAGCATAATCGACGGCAGGAACGCGGCGTTCAGGGCGACCTGAGCGGCATTGAACTGGTTGCGGGTAATCGTGGAAATCAGCAGCCCCATCCCCAGGGTACTGAGTAAAAACAGGCTGGAGATAAAAAACAGAATAAGCAGCGAACCGCGATACGGCACGCCGAGAATAAACACTGACACCAGCATACACAGCAGCATCGCCAGCATCCCGAGAAAGTAATAAGGGATCAGCTTACACAGCAGCAGTTCCGTGCGGGTAATCTCCGTAGAGAGCAGAGCCTCCATGGTGCCGCGTTCCCATTCTCGCGCCACCACCAGCGAGGTGAGAATCGCGCCGATGACCGTCATGATAATGGTCACCGCACCCGGGATAATAAAATGCTGGCTTATCGCCGCCGGGTTAAACCAGTAGCGGGTTTGTACATCAATAAGCGGTTCAAAAGTCTGCCCGTTGTCCTCCGCTCGCTGCATTTGCCAGATCTGCCAGATCCCTTCGACATACCCCTGTACAAAGTTAGCGGTATTCGGCTCACTGCCGTCGGTGATCACCTGAATCGGTGCGGTGGCGTTGGCGCGCTCCATCTGTTCCGCAAAATCCACCGGAATAACCACCAGACCGCGAATTTTCCCCGCCTGCATTTTGGCGATCAGTTCCTGACGGTTATCGCTGATGGTGGCGTCGATGTAGGGCGAACCGGTCATAGTGTGGGTGAAATCCAGCGCCGCTTCGCTACGCTGTTCCAGTAAAATCCCGACCCGCAGCTTGCTGGAGTCGAGGTTAATGCCGTAACCAAAAATAAACAGTAGCAACAGCGGGATCACTACCGCAATCAGCCAGCTACTCGGATCGCGAACGATCTGCCGCGTCTCTTTGACGCACAGCGCCTGCACGCGACGCCAGGAAAGGATCGGGTTACTCATTGCTATGCTCCTTATCCCAGTTGTGGATCAACTGAATAAAGGCTTGCTCCATGGTGGGATCGGGTTGCTCATCGTTAGCCGACTGTGCTTTCAAATCGTCCGGCGTGCCGCTGGCGATTAATTTCCCGCGGTACACCAGGCCGATGCGGTCGCAATATTCCGCTTCATCCATAAAGTGGGTGGTGACCATCACCGTGACGCCTTTCTCTACCATGCTGTTGATGTGCAGCCAAAATTCACGGCGGGTGAGGGGGTCAACGCCGGAAGTCGGTTCGTCGAGAAACAGAATGTCCGGTTCATGCATCAGCGAACAGGCCAGCGCCAGCCGCTGTTTAAAACCTAATGGCAGTTCATCGGTGGCGTGGGAGGCGATACTTTTCAGGCCGAACGCCTCGCTCATGCGGGAGATTTTTTCGTTCTGCGCCCGACCGCGTAAGCCATACACACCAGAGAAAAAGCGTAAATTCTGTTCGACCGTCAGGTTACCGTAGAGCGAAAATTTTTGCGCCATATAGCCGAGATGCTGGCGCGCTTTACCGGAACTCTCTTTCAGATCCATCCCCAGCACCAGCGCCTGGCCGGAAGTCGGCACCAGCAAACCGCACATCATCTTAAAGGTGGTCGATTTACCCGCGCCGTTTGGCCCCAGCAAACCAAAAATCTCCCCACGTTTAACGGCAAAGTTGACGTGATCGGTGGCGGCAAAATCCCCAAATTTCTTGGTCAGTTCTTTCGCTTCGATCACCGTCTCGCCGGGTGTGCCTTCTACCGTATGTAATATTGCGCCCAGCGGCGATTCCGAGGTTCCGGCACCGCCCAGCAAATCAATAAACGCATCTTCAAAACGCGGCGTAGTTTCGTTGATGTTGATTTCCGGCATCCCGTCGGCATGGCGAATATCGTCTGGTGTGGCCTCTTTTTTGAGGATCAGACGTACCGATTTCCCCTGAATCATGCCGTCGCTGACCTGCGGCAGTTTCAAGGCGCGTTGCAACAGTTTGCGGTTGCCCTCGTGTGGACTGGTCATCAGAAAGCTGCGTCCGGCCATGGTTTGTGTCAGGGCTTTTGGTTCTCCCTGATACAGCAACTCGCCTTCGTTCATCAGTAACACGTCACGGCACTGCTCGGCTTCGTCGAGATACGAGGTACTCCAGAGGATTAACATCCCTTCGCCCGCCAGCTCATGCACCATCTGCCACAGTTCGCGCCGTGAGATAGGGTCAACGCCGACGCCGGGTTCATCGAGCAGCAACACTTTCGGTTCGCCCACCAGGGTACAGGCCAGGCCGAGTTTTTGTTTCATCCCACCGGAGAGCTTGCCCGCCAGGCGTCCGGTAAACGGGCCAAGAGACGTAAACTCCAGCAGGCGAGCAAAAGTTTGCTTACGTGCCTCGCCGGTGACGCTGCGCAAATCCGCGTACAGATTGAGGTTCTCCATCACCGTCAGATCTTCATACAGACCAAATTTCTGCGGCATATAGCCGAGCACGGCGTGCAGCGCGCCGTCGTTTTTGATCGGATCAAAGCCAATCACCGTGGCACTGCCGCTGTCGGGTTTCAGTAATCCCGCGAGCATCCGCATCAGCGTGGTTTTACCTGCACCGTCCGGCCCCACCAACCCCGTCACATAACCGGCGTGAATGGTACAATCGAGCGGCGCGACGGCGGGCTTGTCCATGCCCGGAAAGCGTTTTTCCAGGCCGTTCAGCGTGATAACGGCATCATTCATGTCCTGCCTCGTCACCGAATTGTACCGTCACTGGCATTCCCTGGCGTAACGCATCATCGGCGTCGGTCACCACAATACGCAGGCGATAGACGAGGTCGGTACGCAGATCCGGTGTTTCGACGGTTTTCGGGGTAAATTCAGCAGTCGGCGAAACGAAACCAATCTGCCCGTGATACGACTTGTCCGGGCGACCATCGGTATAAAGCAGCACTTTGCGCCCCGGCTGGGCCTGGTCAAGATTCCGTTCATCAACATAAGCGCGCACCCACACCGGATGCGTTAGTGAAACGGTAAACACCGTGCCACCTTCATTGAGAACCGTGCCTGGCTCCACCGCGCGCGTTAACAGCGTGCCATCAGACGGTGCTATCAACGTTGAGTCCTGTAAATTCAGCTCCGCCTGCGCCAGTTGCGCCTGCGCCTGTTCGAGGCTGGCTTTCGCCTGGGCGATGTCCTGTTCACGGTTACCGGAACGGTACTGACGCAATTTATCCTGTGCTGATTTCAGCGTTGCCTGCGCCTGGTCGCGCGAGGAGCGGGCATTTTCCAGGTCATTTGCCGAAATGGTGCGGCTTTTCCACAGTCCTTGCTGGCGGTTATAGAAGTTCTGCGCATAGTCATAGGCGGCTTGCGCCTGTTTCACCGCTGCGGCGGCCTGAGCGATTTCTTCATCGCGATATCCGGCAAGCATCAGGTCATACTGCGCCTGTGCCACCGAGACGCCCGCTTTCGCCTGCATCAGGGCAATCTCATACGGCTTGTGATCCAGTTCGCCCAGCACCTGGCCCGCTTTGATCGCATCACCTTCGTCCACCGCCAGCGACTCAACGCGCCCCCCAACACGGAAGCTAAGATTCACCGTACGAATATCCACGTTGCCATACAGCGTCAGGCCATTATCCTGGCGGCTTTGATACCACCAGTAGCCTCCGGCAACCACGGCGGCAAGTACCACTACCGCCAGTCCGATCACGACAGGTTTTTTCATCACTACAAACTCCTTTGCGATAATCCTTGCAAAATCAGGTCGATATGACAGGTCACCGTCTGGTTGATCAGTTCGGTCTTTTCTTCATCGAACGCGGTCCAGCCGGTACGTAACAAAATGGTTTCTTTGCCAAGACGAAATGCCAGAATCTCACCAATCAACGCATGGGTATGAAGGATCATGCGGGTGTCATTGGCGTCGCAGCCGGTCCAGGCGGCAATCAGGCGTGTCAGGTGGCTGTGTAGCGGACTAATCACCTGTTCGTGCACCAGGTGGTAGGCTGCCGTGGGAGAGAGCTGCTCACGGGAGATAAACTTGCTGAGGTTGACGGTGTCATCCTGGGTGAGCAGCTTAATCATGTTCCTGCAGGCGCGAAGGATCAGTTCACGGATGGCAGCCCGATCAGGCTGTGGTTGGGCGAACAAGCGTTCGGCTTCCTCGGCATGCGGACGGAACTGCTCGCCAATAAAATCGGCAATCCACTGGGCGCAGGCGAGGTACAAATCTTCTTTCGAACCGAAGTAGTAGGTGATGGCAGCGATATTCTGCCCGGCCTGGGCGGCTATCTCGCGGGTGGTGGCGTTCATTCCATATTCACCAAACTGCGCCAGTGCGGCAGCAATCAGCTGTTTTTTCGCCTGTTCACCCTTGATTGTCATGGCAGGATTATTCATCGCACAGTCCATTCTTAATCAAATGATTGATTAAGATTATGACTCCATATGGGAGTTGTCCAGTATGGCTAAGAATTTTAGCTACGCCAGTCACAGGGATAATTTATGCGCTGCGTCACAAAAACTGCTACACTCCGCTCCCTCATGACATTGTGGTTTTTGTCATTTTCCTTTTCAGTATCTCCCTGAAAACTACACCGGTAACGGTCGGGGCGGTTCGGAGTAGTTATGTCTTTCGATTCTTTGGGTTTAAGCCCTGATATCCTGCGCGCCGTTGCCGAGCAGGGTTACCGTGAATCCACCCCTATTCAGCAGCAGGCGATCCCTGCGGTGCTGGAAGGCCGCGACCTGATGGCCAGTGCCCAGACCGGTACCGGCAAAACAGCGGGCTTTACGCTGCCGCTGTTGCAACACCTAATCACTCGTCAGCCGCACGCCAAAGGGCGTCGTCCGGTACGTGCGCTCATTCTTACCCCGACCCGTGAACTGGCGGCGCAGATTGGCGAAAACGTCCGTGATTACAGCAAATACCTGAACATTCGTTCGCTGGTGGTGTTTGGCGGTGTCAGCATTAACCCACAAATGATGAAGTTGCGCGGCGGCGTTGATGTGCTGGTGGCAACGCCGGGACGTTTGCTGGACCTGGAACATCAAAATGCAGTGAAGCTGGATCAGGTTGAAATCCTCGTCCTCGATGAAGCTGACCGCATGCTCGACATGGGCTTTATCCACGATATCCGTCGCGTGTTAACAAAACTACCTGCGAAGCGCCAGAACCTGTTGTTCTCCGCGACCTTCTCTGACGATATTAAAGCCCTGGCGGAAAAACTGTTGCACAACCCGCTGGAAATCGAAGTGGCACGCCGCAATACCGCGTCTGATCAGGTGACCCAGCATGTTCACTTTGTTGATAAGAAGCGCAAACGCGAATTGCTGTCGCACATGATTGGGAAAGGGAACTGGCAGCAGGTGCTGGTGTTTACCCGTACCAAACATGGCGCTAACCATCTCGCTGAACAGCTTAATAAAGATGGCATCCGTAGTGCGGCGATCCACGGTAATAAATCGCAAGGTGCGCGTACCCGTGCGCTGGCCGATTTTAAATCGGGTGATATTCGTGTACTGGTGGCAACTGACATCGCTGCGCGCGGTCTGGATATCGAAGAGTTGCCGCACGTGGTCAACTATGAACTGCCAAACGTACCGGAAGATTATGTCCACCGTATCGGGCGTACCGGTCGCGCGGCTGCTACCGGTGAAGCGTTGTCGCTGGTGTGTGTTGATGAACACAAACTGCTGCGTGATATCGAAAAACTGCTGAAAAAAGAGATCCCGCGCATTGCGATTCCGGGCTATGAGCCGGACCCGTCAATCAAAGCCGAACCGATCCAGAATGGTCGCCAGCAACGTGGCGGCGGTGGTCGTGGGCAGGGCGGTGGTCGCGGTCAACAGCAACCACGCCGTGCGGAAAGTGGTGCAAAATCTGCAAGCACGAAGCCTGCAGAAAAACCGTCTCGTCGTCCCGGCGATGCCAAACCGGCAGGTGAGCAACAACGTCGCCGCCGTCCGCGTAAACCTACCGCTGCGCAGTAATCTTTAATGCCGGGCTATGCCCGGCATCAGGCTGATGAACAAACGCAAAACTGCCTGATGCGCTACGCTTATCAGGCCTACGTGAACTCTGCAATATATTGAATTTGCATGCTTTTGTAGGCCGGATAAGGCGTTTACGCCGCATCCGGCATTTCACAACAAGCACTTGTCAGCAATTTGAGAACACGGGAAAAAATTTATCTGTTTTACCGCCCATAAGCCACCGAGACGTTACTTCTCTATAGCCAATTGTTCGCGCAACTCCATTAAAAGGTAGCCCAGTCGATTCTTGCCCTTACCATGACCACCGTCTCCCCAGTAAGCATCGTTTTCCGTATGCTCAACCAGTTTTGCGGGCGCGGTTGCCAGCAAGAGCGCACGCAGTTCTGCATGCTGTTCGAATTTAGCGCGAAGTGCTTTTCGCATCACCTGTTCTTTGACCGACTCCCAGTTTTTACGCAGAGGCTTAGAACGATCGCGCCCCATGCGTGCGGCGACCATAGGGGAAGAAACCCGACGGATCTCTTCGCGGTATTTTTCATCAAGGAATTTTTGTGCCTGAAAATAGTGTTCTGAGGTGGGCCAGGCGGCAAAGTTAGAAAAATCACCGTAGTCATCGCTGGTGCTGTAGAAATTTATGATGGTGTCTTGCATGACGTGTTGGATCCTTTGTGCTCGAACGGGCATTAAACCGCATTATGTTGGTGGTTATTGCGAGCCGCTTTCCAGAAACAGAAAAACCATTACCCCTGAAAACCGAAAAATGCCACAATATTGGCTGTTTATACAGTATTTCAGGTTTTCTCATGGCATTAACCGCCGCGCTTAAAGCGCAAATTGCCGCCTGGTATAAGGCGCTTCAGGAACAGATCCCCGACTTTATTCCCCGTGCGCCGCAGCGGCAGATGATTGCGGACGTCGCCAAAACGCTGGCCGGAGAAGAAGGGCGGCATCTGGCGATTGAAGCCCCCACCGGCGTTGGGAAAACGCTCTCCTATTTGATCCCCGGCATCGCCATTGCCCGCGAAGAGCAAAAAACGCTGGTGGTGAGTACCGCCAACGTGGCGTTGCAGGATCAGATTTACAGCAAAGATTTACCGCTGCTGAAAAAGATCATTCCCGATCTTAAATTCACTGCCGCTTTTGGTCGTGGGCGCTACGTTTGCCCGCGTAATCTGACGGCGCTTGCCAGCACTGAGCCCACGCAACAGGATCTGCTGGCGTTTCTTGACGACGAACTGACGCCGAACAATCAGGAAGAGCAAAAACGTTGTGCGAAGCTGAAGGGCGATCTCGACACTTATAAATGGGATGGTCTGCGCGATCATACTGATATCGCTATAGATGACGATCTCTGGCGTCGTTTAAGTACCGACAAAGCCAGCTGCCTCAACCGCAATTGTTACTACTATCGTGAATGCCCGTTTTTTGTCGCTCGTCGGGAGATTCAGGAAGCGGAAGTGGTGGTGGCAAACCATGCGCTGGTGATGGCGGCGATGGAAAGCGAAGCGGTATTGCCTGACCCGAAAAATTTACTGCTGGTGCTGGACGAAGGCCATCACCTGCCGGATGTGGCGCGGGATGCGCTTGAGATGAGCGCCGAAATCACCGCGCCGTGGTATCGGCTACAGCTGGACTTGTTCACGAAACTGGTCGCTACCTGCATGGAGCAGTTTCGCCCGAAGACCATCCCACCGCTGGCGATCCCTGAACGTTTGAATGCGCATTGTGAAGAGTTGTATGAGCTTATCGCCTCGTTAAACAACATTCTCAATCTCTACATGCCTGCCGGGCAGGAGGCAGAGCACCGTTTTGCGATGGGCGAACTGCCAGATGAAGTGCTGGAGATCTGCCAGCGGCTGGCAAAACTCACCGAGATGCTGCGTGGCCTGGCGGAGTTATTTCTTAACGATTTAAGTGAGAAAACCGGTAGCCATGACATTGTACGTCTGCATCGGTTGATTTTGCAGATGAACCGCGCGTTGGGGATGTTCGAGGCGCAAAGCAAACTCTGGCGGCTGGCTTCGCTGGCGCAATCTTCCGGTGCACCGGTGACCAAATGGGCGACGCGGGAAGAGCGCGAAGGGCAGCTACACCTCTGGTTTCACTGCGTGGGAATACGTGTCAGCGATCAGCTGGAAAGGCTGCTGTGGCGCAGTATTCCGCACATTATTGTCACCTCCGCAACCTTGCGTTCGCTGAACAGTTTTTCGCGTTTGCAGGAGATGAGTGGTCTGAAAGAGAAAGCGGGCGACCGTTTTGTGGCGCTGGATTCCCCCTTTAACCACTGCGAACAGGGCAAAATTGTTATTCCCCGGATGCGCGTTGAGCCTTCCATCGACAACGAAGAGCAGCATATTGCCGAAATGGCGGCCTTTTTCCGTAAGCAGGTGGAGAGCAAAAAACATCTCGGTATGTTGGTACTGTTTGCCAGCGGACGGGCGATGCAGCGCTTTCTCGACTATGTGACGGATTTACGTCTGATGTTGCTGGTTCAGGGCGATCAGCCGCGTTACCGTTTAGTTGAACTGCACCGCAAACGCGTCGCCAACGGTGAGCGCAGCGTGCTGGTGGGCTTACAGTCATTTGCCGAAGGGCTTGATTTGAAAGGTGATCTGCTCAGCCAGGTGCATATCCACAAAATCGCTTTTCCGCCCATCGACAGCCCGGTGGTGATCACCGAAGGGGAATGGCTGAAAAGCCTCAACCGCTATCCGTTTGAGGTGCAAAGCCTGCCGAGCGCCTCGTTTAACCTGATTCAGCAGGTTGGGCGACTGATTCGAAGCCACGGTTGCTGGGGCGAAGTGGTTATCTACGACAAACGCTTGCTGACCAAAAATTATGGCAAGCGACTACTGGATGCATTACCGGTATTTCCGATAGAGCAACCGGAAGTCCCTGAAGGTATAGTTAAAAAGAAAGAAAAAACGAAATCCCCACGCCGTCGGCGGCGTTAATGATGTGAGTCAGGTAAGGAGTCGTAAATGGACTATCGCAAAATCATTAAAGAGATCGGGCGCGGGAAAAACCACGCGCGCGATTTAGACCGGGATACTGCGCGCGGTCTGTATGCTCATATGCTCAATGGTGAAGTCCCTGACCTTGAGTTGGGCGGCGTATTGATTGCGCTGCGTATCAAAGGAGAAGGGGAAGCAGAGATGCTCGGCTTTTACGAAGCCATGCAAAATCACACCATCAAGCTGACGCCGCCAGCAGGCAAGCCGATGCCGATTGTCATCCCCAGTTACAACGGCGCGCGTAAACAGGCCAACCTGACGCCGTTGTTGGCGATTCTCCTGCACAAACTCGGTTTTCCTGTGGTGGTTCACGGGGTTAGCGAAGATCCAACCCGCGTGCTGACTGAAACCATTTTTGAATTGATGGGTATTACGCCAACGTTGCACGGCGGGCAGGCGCAGGCGAAGCTCGACGAACATCAACCGGTGTTTATGCCAGTCGGCGCGTTTTGCCCGCCGCTGGAAAAACAACTGGCGATGCGCTGGCGGATGGGCGTGCGTAACAGTGCACATACCCTGGCGAAACTGGCGACGCCATTTGCCGAAGGTGAGGCGCTGCGTCTTTCCAGCGTTTCGCATCCGGAATACATTGGACGCGTCGCGAAGTTCTTTAGCGATATCGGCGGGCGGGCGCTACTAATGCATGGTACTGAAGGTGAAGTGTATGCTAATCCGCAGCGCTGCCCGCAGATCAATCTCATTGACCGTGAAGGGATGCGGGTGCTGTATGAAAAACAGGACACTGCTGGTAGCGAGTTACTGCCACAAGCAAAAGATCCGGAAACCACGGCGCAGTGGATTGAGCGTTGCCTTGCTGGCAGCGAACCGATTCCCGAATCGCTGAAAATCCAGATGGCTTGCTGCCTGGTGGCTACGGGTGAAGCGGCAACTATCAGCGACGGCCTGGCGCGCGTTAATCAGGCATTTTAATTCTTTTCTCAGCCGGATGAGCCATGTCATCCGGCTTTTACCCCACCGCAATATGAAATTCCTGCATCTTTATTGACCTTCCCACGCCCGGCGTGCAGCATAAAAATACAACAAACACATAACATAAACAGGAGTTAACCATGGAAAGTGGTCATCGCTTTGATGCTCAGACGCTGCACAGTTTTATTCAGGCTGTATTTCGTCAGATGGGTAGCGAGGAACAAGAAGCGAAATTAGTTGCCGATCATTTAATCGCGGCAAACCTGGCAGGGCATGATTCACATGGTATTGGCATGATCCCAAGCTATGTACGCTCCTGGAGTCAGGGGCACCTGCAAATTAACCATCATGCCAAAACCGTTAAAGAGGCGGGGGCGGCGGTCACGCTCGATGGCGATCGCGCATTTGGTCAGGTCGCGGCACATGAAGCGATGGCGCTGGGGATTGAGAAAGCGCATCAGCACGGTATTGCCGCCGTGGCGCTACATAACTCGCATCATATCGGCCGTATCGGTTACTGGGCGGAACAGTGTGCAGCGGCGGGGTTTGTCTCTATCCACTTTGTTAGCGTGGTCGGTATTCCAATGGTCGCGCCGTTCCACGGTCGCGACAGCCGCTTTGGCACCAATCCGTTCTGTGTGGTTTTCCCTCGTAAAGATAATTTCCCGCTGTTGCTTGATTACGCCACCAGCGCCATTGCATTTGGCAAAACCCGCGTCGCCTGGCATAAAGGCGTCCCCGTGCCGCCAGGTTGCCTGATTGACGTTAACGGCGTGCCGACGACCAATCCGGCGGTAATGCAGGAGTCGCCGTTGGGTTCGCTGTTGACCTTTGCCGAACATAAAGGCTACGCCCTTGCAGCGATGTGTGAAATTCTTGGCGGGGCGCTTTCCGGCGGTAAAACGACGCATCAGGAAACGTTACAAACCAGTCCCGATGCCATTCTTAACTGCATGACCACTATCATCATCAACCCGGAACTCTTCGGCGCGCCGGATTGTAACGCGCAGACCGAAGCCTTTGCCGAGTGGGTGAAAGCCTCGCCGCATGATGATGATAAGCCGATTTTGCTACCGGGCGAGTGGGAAGTGAACACGCGTCGCGAACGGCAGAAGCAGGGGATTCCACTGGATGCGGGAAGCTGGCAGGCCATTTGTGATGCAGCGCGGCAGATTGGTATGCCGGAAGAGACGTTGCAGGCTTTCTGTCAGCAGTTAGCCAGCTAAAAAAAAGCCCGTCCAGTGGCGGACGGGCAAACAAGGGTAACATAGGATCAATGAGGGTTAGAGCATATGCGTCTGTCGGCAAACAGACAGGGAAATACTTGTGCTGGACGTAGCGTAAACGCCTGATCCGTCCAACGGTTCGGATTTTGTAGGCCTGATAAGACGCGGTAGCGTCGCATCAGGCATCTGTTGCCGGATGCGGCGTAAACGCCTTATCCGTCCTACGAATTACTTATAAATTACCGCAGTACCGCTTAATTTATTGTTGTTGGTGGCAGATCGGAAGAGCCACTGGCACCGGCTGCCGCGGCTTTCTCAGCCAGTTTCGCTTCCAGGGCATCGAGGGTGGATGCGCCATCGGCAGAAACCACGCCGATTTTATTCATGTTCTGTGCCTGGGATGCCGTTACCGGTTCCGCCGCGAACACGCCAAATGACAGAGTTGAAAGAGCCATAGCAGCAACAACAGTATTGATAGTTTTCATAATTAATCTCTCGCAGGTGATTTTTGTATAAGTGACGTTGTTTCGTCGATGTGATGAGTATCACGTTTTTTTACGAGAGATAAAATCGAAGAGAATTGACCGCCTTGTTCAAATAAATTGATTGATATCTAACCTACTGATAAACCATTTATTTGTTGTACTTATGAACTTGTTTTATACCGCGTGGCAGTCACAGCAGCGTTAAAGGCACGGAATGCCACGCAAAATACAAATTATACTCGCTATGCATCTCGCCAGTTGTAGTTAACGTAACTGGCTGTCTTTCGAACCTCTGCGATTATATCCTGTATAAGCTGGTTTTTGTAAATCTTTCTCCTGCTGACAATGAATACATAAGCGCACGCCAGGAATGGCTTCCCGACGGGCCTGCGGGATGGGGGCACCGCACTCTTCACATTCATCCAGGCTTTCGCCGCGCGGAATTTCACCCCGAGCGCGGGCAATCGCATCTTCAATTGTACTGTTGATCTGTTCGTTGACGGCGTCATCGTTAGCCCAACCGGATGCCATATCGACCTCCCCATATCAATACTTGTACAGTTAAGTGTAGCTAATCCAGGGACGAACTCGGGCAGTTCAAGCATCAGATCTCCGACCATTCCCGCAGCAGATTATGATAAAGATTAAGCAGCGACAGGATCTCTTCACTTTCGCCGTAGCGGCTTTTCAGCGACTGAATATTGTTGTCCAGTTCAAACAGCATGGCGCGCTTTTTATCATCGCGGATCATCGACTGGATCCACATAAATGATGCCACTCGTACGCCGCGGGTTACGGGTGTCACGCAATGCAGGCTGCTGGAGGGATACAACACGAGATCGCCTGCCGGGAGTTTTACCCGATGTTGTCCGAAGGTGTCATTAACGACCAGTTCGCCGCCGTCGTAGCTTTGTGGATCGCTTAAAAACAGCGTGGCAGAAAGGTCAGTACGCATCCAGCCGTTTTGTGGATGGCTGCGTACTGCGCCATCCACATGGAAACCATAGGTTTCATTGTTCTGATAGCGATTAAACAGCGGCGTGGAAAGGGTACGCGGCAAGGCCGCGGCAAAGAATAAAGCATGTTGGTTAACCGCGTTCAGCACCTCATTTTGCAGGGCGGCGTATAACGTGCTGCGGGTGTCGACCTGTTGATTGTTCTTAACTTGCGCACCTTGTGCGCCGGTGGTGACGCGTCCATCCACCCATTCGGCTTGTTCCAGTTGTTCGCGAAAACGAGCGACGTCCTGTGGCGATAACACGCCGGGAATGTGGTACATCATACAATTTCTCCAAAAAGTGGGGCCTGCGCCCCACATCTGATTCAGAAATGCATATTGGCTGTGAGCAAGAAGGTTCTTGGCTCGCCCGGGTGATAACGGTAGCCGCTCTTGTTGATTGAGGCGACGTAATCGGTATCAAACAGGTTGTAAACGTTTAGCTGGAAGTCGAGATTGCGATTAACTCGATACCCCAGTTTGGCATCGGCGACCCAGTAACCTTCGGTAAACGCTGGCGTTCCCACCGCGCCGTCTGAACCTTTATGCATACTGCCGATATAGCGTGCGCCCGCGCCAACAGAGATATCGTCGGTTGCCTGATATTGGCTCCATAAGGTGAAGGCGTGCTCCGGGGTATACGGCAGCGATGAGGAACCATCCTGGGCAACATCTTTGCCGTTTTTGATGGTTGCTTTTTGCTGGGTATAGCCGCCAATCACCTGCCACGCGGGAGTGATATTCCCGGCCACGGATATCTCATAGCCTTCGACGCGTTTCTTACCGTATTGCGAGTAAGTTCCGTCATCATTTTGCTCAACTTCATTTTCGATATCAGTACGGAACAGCGCGGCGGTGAGCAACAGACGTTTATCCAGAACCTGCCATTTGGTGCCAATCTCGCTGGTGTTGGCTTTTTGCGGTTTAAAATCGGTGCGGTTGGCACTGTTACCGCTGCCAGACTGCGCAAGGGCGAAGTTGTTGCCGCCCGGAGGCTGCTGGGAAACGGCATAGTTAATATAGACATTGCCGTTTTCCGTCAGGTGATACAGCGCCCCGGCTTTCCAGTTCATCAGATTGCCCGACTTGGCGGTGTCGACGGTGGTGACCGGAGAACCTTTTGCCACACCAGTTGGGCAGGTGATGGCACCGCGTCCGCTGCCGCCGCAGGCGGTGGCACTGTCATATTCAGTATGATAATTATCCAGACGGATCCCGCCGTTCAGCTCAAAATCACGGGTGATTTGCAGCGTATCAAAGGCGTAAATTGCGAAGGTATCCGTCTGACCATTGGCGTTTGCGCCGTTGCGCGTCAGGCCGCCGGGATGAATGCTGCTGTCAGGATGATAAATATTTACCGCGGGTAACGTCACCGGATTAACGCCGTAGTTAGTCTGCGTTTCACGGGTAAATTCCACGCCGGTACTGACATCATGACCGATAGAACCGGTATAGAACGTCGAGGTCAGGTTGGTCTGGTTGGTGAGAATTTTATTACTCACATCTTTGGTATTCGCCGTGCGTGACCAGGTCCAGCTATTCACATCGCTGGTGGGCTGAGTAATATTCGACGCCCCGCCCATAATCGCCGTCATCAGGTAATCCTGCTTTACGCGCGACCAACGGGTAGTATTGCGAATGGTGGTGTTATCGTTGATGTCGTGCTCAAAACGCATGGTGGCGGTGTCGGTGGTCGAATCGTCGTAATCGGAATCCGTGCCGTAAAAGTTATGAGTATCAACTTTTCCGGAATGATTCAGGGCCGCCGTTCCCGCAGATGGGGCAGAATAGCCCGGCAAACCGATGGTCGGAATGCCGCCGTCTGGCGTGTTGTGCTGGGTGACATGCAGATAATTAAGATACAAACGATTCGCTGTACCAAGGCCAAAAGCGACAGAAGGGGCGACGCCGTAACGCTCATTTTTGACTTTGTCGCGTCCGGCATCGTGCGTTTTTTCGCCCATTACATTCAGGCGCACCGCGGTGGTATCACCAATGACCTGATTGACGTCCAGCGTGCCGCGGCGGAACCAGGCGCTGCCAATACTGGCGGAGGCGTCAATGCCGGAATCATTGCGCGGCTGCTTGCTGATCATATTGATCGAGCCTGTCGGTGCGCTGCGCCCGTAGTCGGTGCCGGACGGCCCTTTAATCACTTCGACCTGCTCGGTATTGAAGGTGTCGCGCGAGACGCTGCCGATATCGCGAATGCCATCAATATAAATACTGTTAGAGGTATCGGCACCACGCATATAAATGGCGTCGCCAGTGGTGGAGTTACCGTTCTCACCCGCAAAAAACGCACCCACGCCGGGGACGTTTTTGAGCGCGTCGGTAAGGTTGGTTGCGCCCTGATCTTTAATCACTTGTTCAGAAATTACCGTCATCGTGCGGGTAGTATCCGCTACCGGACGCGAGAATTTCGGATCGGCAGATTGTTGTGGCGCATAAAGCGAAGGCGTTGATGCTTCGACAACCAGCGTGTCATCCGCGTTAGTTTGCCCTTCGGCGGCGAGTGCCTGAGCCACAGGCGTGATGCCAATACAAAGACCGGCAAAGAACGTGAGCGAATGAAATTGTCTGGCAGGGAAATTGCGATTGTTTTCCATTTTGCAGGTGACTTTTTCTTATATGTTGAAATTTTCACTGCCACGAGAAAGCATCTCTGCGGATGCGATGCCACTGTTAATCCCGTGATAGTGTTCGTGGAATTGATAATAATTTTGATAAGCATTATCACTTGGCGCGATTTTCTATCACCCATTGCGCGAAAAAGAAATACATTTATTTACATTGAGTTCATATTTGATGTTTTTTGATTACAAAACAGACGAAAACTGCATCCAGAGGCGAATGCAGTTACGTTGGTGGGGTTATTTGTAGATGGTTGCAGTACCGAACATCTGGTCATTTCCGCCTGCGGAATTAATGACATAACCTTTCGCGCCTTGTTCGCGCGCTTTTTCTGCCAGTTTATCCTCCAGATCGCTTAGGTTTGATGCGCCAGTTGCCGAAACGGTACCGGCGGGCCGTAGCTGACCGCTGTCCAGGTTACTCATCGGTTGCGCGGCATAAGCCGTGAGAGAGATTCCGCTCAGGACGGTGGCAATCAGTAGTGTGAGGCACTTTTTCATAATGACATCCTCATAAATACAACGGGTAGTGCCTGATAAGTGTAGGTCGCCTGCGCGATGCAAATGACGCAAAAAATTGACAGAGATGTGCTTATTTTTTGAACGATATATTTTTACAAAATAAGACAAATCAATGACATGCATAATGCTGATTTTTATGATGAATTGCCATAAACCATAGCCATGTTAAGGTTTTGGGGAATGATAAACGCAGCCAGATATTTACCCTGTCGCGTTATGCGGGTATCTTACGCCGCTGCTTAAAGGAGAATGCTATGTCCGCCCAGAAACCGGGGTTGCATCCGCGCAACCGTCATCACAGCCGCTACGATCTCGCCACGCTTTGTCAGGTCAATCCTGAACTCAGGCAATTCCTCACGCTTACACCCGCCGGGGAGCAAAGCGTAGACTTTGCCAATCCGCTGGCGGTGAAGGCGCTCAATAAGGCGTTGCTGGCCCATTTTTACGCCGTAGCGAACTGGGATATCCCCGACGGTTTTCTCTGCCCACCAGTACCGGGCCGGGCGGATTATATTCATCACCTTGCCGATTTACTGGCAGAAGCAAGTGGAACAATTCCAGCGAATGCCAGCATTCTGGATATCGGCGTTGGTGCGAACTGTATTTATCCGCTGATTGGCGTACATGAATATGGCTGGCGTTTTACCGGTAGTGAAACCAGCAGCCAGGCGTTAAGCAGTGCGCAGGCGATTATCAGTTCTAATCCGGGGCTTAACCGCGCCATTCGTCTGCGTCGGCAAAAAGAGAGTGGGGCGATTTTTAACGGCATCATCCATAAAAACGAGCAATACGACGCGACCTTGTGTAACCCGCCATTCCACGATTCCGCCGCTGCGGCACGGGCAGGTAGTGAGCGTAAACGCCGTAACCTGGGGCTGAACAAAGACGATGCACTGAACTTTGGCGGCCAGCAACAGGAGTTGTGGTGTGAAGGCGGTGAAGTCACCTTTATCAAAAAGATGATTGAAGAGAGCAAAGGCTTCGCGAAGCAGGTGATGTGGTTTACATCACTGGTATCTCGTGGTGAAAACTTACCGCCGTTGTATCGTGCCCTGACGGACGTGGGCGCGGTGAAGGTGGTTAAAAAAGAGATGGCCCAGGGGCAAAAGCAGAGTCGCTTTATTGCCTGGACCTTTATGAACGACGAGCAGCGCCGCCGTTTTGTCAATCGCCAGCGTTAAAGCGTTGGTTCCCCCGGCGGTAACGGTTCAGCCGGGGTCGCGCCCGGAGCAGGCAGCACCTGATAAGTCTGCACTGGCGCGCGAACGCCCGCCAGGTCGAAATGTTTTTTCACCTGGCTGTCGAGGGCAAAGCGTACCGTCCACTGTTTGAGTGGCAGCGTGGTGAACGAAACACGCAGTGTAAACGCGGTATTGCTTAAGCCGACAATCCCGGCAAAATTCGGTTCACCAATAATCAGCCCGCGAATTTCTTCGTTTTCCATTAATTCCGCTACCGCATCTTTCAGTGCCTGATTGGCTTTATCAGCATCTTCATGGCGATCAACATCATAATTTGCCACCACCGAACCAATGCCGCGGACAAAGTTAGCAAAGGTGGTTATCGAAGACCACGGAATGATGTGATACGCCCCGGTATCCTGGCGTACGCCCACGGAGCGAATCGACATCCGTTCCACTGTGCCGGTCAACGGCCCGATAGTCACCAAATCTCCAGTGTTCATGCCGTTTTCAAACTGAATAAATACCCCGGTGATAATATCTTTCACCAGCGTTTGCGAACCAAACGAGATAGCCAGACCTAATGCCCCGGCACCTGCCAGCAATGGCGCGATATTGACGCCGATTTCCGACAACACAATCATGATGGTGATGGTACTGATAATCACCGCCAGCGCGTTACGAAACAGCGTAAGCAGGGTACGCGTGCGGGCGCTGGGTAGCGGGCGGCCATGAATATCCGAAGCCAGCCGGTTTTCGATCAAACTGGCGAGCACCGTCCAGCCAACCGCCGAGAAGAAAAGAATGAGTGCGATACGGATCAGGATATCTACGGTTTTCTGCCCCGCGCCGTTTTGCAGCCAGTTCCAGAAATCGAACAATCCCCATGCGCTCAACAGCAACATTACCGCCACGCAGACTGTCAGAATACGCGCCGTTTTCAGCGCCGCCGACAGCCAGCCATTCAACCGTTTTTGCAGCTCCGGATAGTTACGCTGAGTATGTGGCGAGAGAGTGATGGTTTTCGCCAGCCAGCGGGAAAACATACCGGAAACAAACGCTGCGATACCAATAATCGCCAGGCTGCGCACCGTTGCACCCATCATAAATTTCAGGCTGTTGCCCGGATCGAACAACGAAAAGAAAAACAGCACGATAAAATAGGCGCTTGCCAGCCAGTGCCACACCAGCGCAAAGGCGCGGATAAACAGGCTGAAAAAGGCCAGCGAATGCTCCGCGAAGTTGAGCAAATGCTGGGTAATCTCTTTTTTATTACGAAAGATCAGGTACAACGCCCAGACGGTCATGCACAGCATAATGATGACGTTCGCCAGCGCACCTATCTGTACATTCACCTGATTAGAGATAATCGGCACGGCCACAATCAGGCCATAACCTATCAAACTGCTTAACCAGCTCAGGCGACGACTCCAGTAACGGGCGCTCTCGTCCTGAATCGTGAACGGGCGCAGCTCCGCCACGTTTGGGCAAAAAATCAGGCGTAGTACGGCTTTGAAAAATTCAATGAGGGCAAAGGCGTTGAGAAACAAACTTTGTTGGAAAGCGATGGTGCGACTGCCTGCATTCAGGTTGTCGCTTAATACCTGGCCGACAAATAATGTCAGGGCCAGTAACAGCAGGTCGATAATAAACGCCCCGATAATCATCGCCGGAAGCTGCAACCAGTTGCTGCGCTCACGATTTTTTTGCCGCGCCCACTGACCCATTTTGCGATACAGCGGCAGTGCGCACAGGCGAATCAGCCAGTAAAAACCAAACACTAATACCGCTAACATTGAAAAATGGGTCAGCGCATTGCTGAAGGTTTGTGGATTAAACGGCTTATGCGGGGAGCCGGTGATATTGCGATAAAGTTGCCCGAAGCGGGCGGAAAGGGCTTCACCATAATGGCGGCTGACTTCGGTGATCTTTTGCAGCACGGTTTGCTCTTCGACCAGCGTCGGCGGCACTATTTTTGGTACCGGTTCAGCAGGGGGCGTAGCGGCAACGGTGCGCAACTGGTCGATCAACTCTTTACGCGAGGTGTCATTATCCAGCACATCCGCCAGTGCGCCATAGGCCGCTTTTTTTTGTTCGATATCCGGTTCCGGGGCCGGTTCAGTCGTTGAGTCCGTTGTCGTTGTGGTTGTAACGCCGGGTATGGATACCGCGTGGGCAGGTGCGCCCAGCAGGCAGAAGAGGATGAACAGGATCCACCGCATGACTCCTCCAGTGAGAAAATAGAGCAAAAAGATAAGTATAGATGCTGGAGGAGGGGCGATTTTAAATGAGAGGAATCTGGTGTGCCTCCCTTTCGGGTGAAAGGGAGGAAGGGATATTAAGCAGGTTGCTGACAACGTGCGGGCTTTTTTGCCGGATGCGGCGTGAACGCCTTATCCGTCCTACAAGTTCATGCAATTTTAATAAGTTGCCAGATATCCTGTAGGCCTGATAAGCGTAGCGCATCAGGCAATGTGTCTTATTAAGAGACGTGCTGCAAAAATTCCTGCAAGCGCTGGCTCGGCGGGTTCTTGATCAACACCTGCGGATTGCCATCTTCCGCAATCCGGCCTTTGTCGATAAAGATCAGCCGCGAAGCTACTTTCTCGGCAAAACCGATTTCGTGGGTCACGATCACCATCGTCATCCCTTCTTCAGCCAGATCCTGCATAACCTTCAGCACTTCATGGCGCAGTTCCGGGTCAAGAGCGGAAGTCGGTTCATCAAACAGCATCATTTTCGGCTTCACCGCCAGCGCGCGGGCAATCGCCACACGCTGCTGTTGACCACCAGAAAGTTCGGAAGGGTAGTGATGTGCACGTTCTGCCAGACCGACTTTCGCCAGCAGCTCACGTGCCAGTTTTTCCGCCTCTTCTTTGTTCGCGCCACGCACGCGTAGCGGGCCAAACATGACGTTTTCCAGCGCCGTCAGATGCGGGAAGAGGTAAAACTGCTGGAACACCATACCTGCTTCCTGGCGAATCAGGCGCTCGTCAACTTTCGGATCGTTAACCTTCAGGCCATCGACAATCAGATCGCCGGAGGTGATTTCTTCCAGTTTGTTGATGCAGCGCAGCAGGGTCGATTTACCGGAACCGGACGGCCCGATAATCACCACGACTTCGCCCTGGGCAATGTTCAAATCGATATTGTGCAGCACCTGGGTTGGGCCAAAGTGCTTGGAGACGTTTTTAAATTCAATCACAGGATTTTCATCCTTCTTTCCAGACGACGCAGAATAAAGCTCAGCACCAGGGTAATAATCAGATAGAACACCGCCACGGCGCTCCAGATCTCAAGGGCGCGGAAGTTACCGGCAATAATTTCTTGCCCCTGACGGGTCAGTTCCGCCACGCCGATCACAATAAACAGCGAGGTGTCTTTAATGCTGATGATCCACTGGTTACCCAGCGGCGGCAGCATACGACGCAGTGCCAGCGGTAAAATGACGTAGCGAATGGTTTCCCAACGTGAAAGACCGAGCGCCAGTCCTGCTTCACGAAAACCTTTGTGGATAGACAGCACCGCACCACGCGTGATTTCCGCAATATACGCGCCGGAGTTGATCATGATGGTGACCACCGCCGCAGTAAATGGGTCGATGCGTAAGTCGTTAAACGCCATCGGCAGGGCGAAATAAATAAACATCACCTGGACGACGATAGGTGTGCCGCGGATCACTTCAATAAAGACCAGCGCGACGTGGTTGGCTATCCAACCTCCGAAGGTGCGTGCAAAACCTGCCAGCAATCCGATTACCAGACCGCCTGCCAGACCGAGGACCGAAATCCACAGGGTCATTTTGGCACCTTCAATCAGAAGCGGAATGGCAGGCCAGATGGCACTCCAGTCAAACTGCATATGTTGTTCCTGTTACCGTGGTGTAAATAATCAAATTCAGGGTAATTAATGGCCCCGGAGCGGGTTTGCGCCCCTCACCCTAATCCTCTCCCCATAGGGGAGAGGGAACTGCCAGTGCGTTTTACAGGTGTAGCGTTATTATTTCGGTTCAGTACCGAACCATTTTTTGTAGATTTCGTTGTAAGTTCCGTTCTCGCGCAGGGTTTTCAACGCGCCGTTGACTTTGTCACGCAGCTCGTCGCTACCTTTCGGGAACGCAATACCGTATTGCTGCGCTTCCAGAGAGTCACCTACCGCTTTGAACTGACCGTTACCGGCGGTTTTGATGAAGTACAGAATGTTTGGCGTATCGTGCAGAACGGCGTCTGCGCGGTTGGTGCCCAGTTCCATATAGGCGTTATCGATGTTCGGGAACTGACGCAGATCTTTAGTTTTGATGTTTGCTTTCGCGTAATCAACGGAGCCAGTACCGCTCTTCACAGCAACCACTTTCCCGTCGAGATCTTTCACGCTTTTCACATCGTTATTGTTAGCTTTCACCATCACTAACAGGCCGCTTTTGTAGTAGCCGTCAGAGAAATCGATCGCTTTTTTACGCTCGTCGGTGATGGTAATGCCCGCCAGCGCCAGATCGACGTTTTTGGTTTGCAGTGCCGGAATGATCCCACTGAAATCCATCGGCTTCAGTTCGTAATCCAGCTTCAGCTCTTTAGCGATGGCAGCCCACAGATCAACGTCAAAGCCCACATATTTATCGCCCTGTTTAAATTCAAACGGAACGAAGGCGGTATCCGTCGCGA
>ENA-UERG01000924-UERG01000924.1-human-gut-metagenome-genome-assembly--contig:-NODE-924-length-26807-cov-3.689787_pt1 | contig 26807 bp, 19 predicted proteins | sample MGYA00242954_ERZ507954 | MGnify/ENA primary metagenome ERZ507954 (study PRJEB26167, sample SAMN06115478) | human gut metagenome | host: Homo sapiens | place: China:Sichuan | collected 2015-01-21... | reverse complement strand
TGCCCCACCCGTTCCGGATTGAGTCGAGCGGGACGGGAACGGAAATTCCACACTCGACCCACAACAAAGGAACAACATGAAAAAACTGCTTCCCCTCGCCGCAACGATGGCGCTCGCAGCCTTCGTTTCGACCGAAGCGGCCGCCGCCACCTCCATGGCGCCCGACGCCTTCGACGCCCTGTACGCCACGATCGCCGGATGGTGCAAGGGCACGCTCGGCAAGTCCATCTCGCTCGCCTTCCTCGTGATCGGGCTCTCGCTCGGGATCATCCGGGGCTCGATCGTCGCGGCGGTGACCTGCATCGCAGCGTCCTTGTCGCTCATGATCGCCCCGACGATCCTCGAGGCGATCTTCACGGTCTCCGGGACCTAAGAGGAGGCCGCCGATGAAGCCAATCCGCGTGCCCCGTGAACTGGATTCCCATCCGCGTTTTCTCCTCTGGCGCGCGGATCTCGTCTTCGTCTGGCTCACCGTCACGGCGATGGGCGCCTTTTTGGAAGAGATGCTTTACGGCAGTCTTCTCGGCGCCTTTCTCGCCTGGCGGTGGCACCGCAAAACGCTCGAGGAGGGCCGCGGTTTTCTTCGCGCCCTCTCCTACTGGCATCTGGGCGACGCGGGCCTCAAAAGGCTCCCTTCGTCCGCCCGCCGCCGCACCGTCGGCTAACCCGTTTTCTCCATAAGACCGTCCGAGAGAGACCATGACCGCAACGACCGAACCGCTTCGTTCCGAAGCCCCCGCCGCGCAAGCCTCCGAAGGCGTCGCCGCCACCGTGGCCGCCCGCCTGGGTCTGCGCCGCGCCGCCCTGGTCGCGCTCGGCGCAAGCCTTGCGACCAACGTTCTCCTGGGGGTGCACGTCGCGACCTGCCGTCCCGTCGTGACGACGGTTCTTCTGCCGCCGGGAGGCGGCGCCTGGAGCGTGACGGACGACCGCGCGGACCGCGACTATCTCGAACGCATGGCCCTCGACCTCGCGCAGCGCCTCGGAAGCCTCACGCCCTCGACGGCCAAAAAGCGCCTTTTGTCGATTCTCGACTACGCGGCGCCCGAAACCCACGCGGACCTTTCGGCGCAACTGCAGAGGGAAGCCGCGTGTCTCGCGAAGGAACACGCCTCGACGGTCTTCTTTCCGGAACGCGTGACGGTCGACGTCGAGCGTCAGGCCGTGTCGGTGACGGGCCTCTCGAAGACCCTGATCGGCTCGGACGTCACGTCCTCGGCTCCCGCCGTCTGGCACTTTCTCTTCCGCGTCTCGGCGGGACGGCTCGAACTTCTTCGCCTCGCGAGGGAAGACGGGGAGCGCGCCGCGGTCGATCCGAACCCCGGCCGCGAAAAGCTCCTTCAAAAGGGAGACGCCTCCTAGGCCTCTTTCCCGTCTCAAGCCCTTCCCGAAGGGCGTTTTCCGGTGCGTCGACGCCGATCTCCTTTTCACTTCCGCACCCTTCACGGCCGAACGGAAAAGCCGGCCGGCGGAAGCTTTTCGGAGTCGGCGCACCGTAAAACCAACGCAAAATTCGCCCCCGTCCGCGGGGGCGGCCCACCCACAAAAGAACCGGAGACCGCCATGCCGGAAAGAACGACACAGACGATCCGCCGCCACCATTCGCATCCAAGCCTTCCACCCTCCGCGAAGCATTCTTTGCGCCCGCTCGCGGCCGCGCTCTTCGCGCTCCTTTCCTTCCCGCCCCTGTCGCTCGCCGATCCCGCCGAGCCCCCGACCGCTCCGTCCGAGCCTTCCGTCGAAGTGCCGGCTCCCTCTTTCTCCACGCCTCTCCCCGCGCCGCAGCCTTCCGCCCCGGAAGAGGCCGAAGCGACCCGCACGAACTACGACCAGGCCTTTGCCCGACGACAAGACGGGGACTTCCGTCAAACCGCCTTCGCCCGCCGGACTGCGGAGACCAATGAGACCGACGAAAGCCTCTTTCGCGAGGCGGACGACGTGATGCCGCTGCGGCTCACGGTCCCGCCCTTGCGGCCCTCCCGGATCGACTTTCCCGACGAACGGATTTTGTCCGTCGTGGTCGATTCGAGCCACGTCGAAGTGCGCGGCGAATCCGATCGAAGCGACTTCTTTCTCCTGCCCAAATACCCGGGCTCGACGACCCTTTTCGTGACGCTCGCCCGAGGCGAAACCGTCCCCGTCGAAGTCACGGTGCGCGAGGACGCGAAGCCCCGAAACGTCGTGCTGCACCTGAAGGACCGCACGGCCAAGCCCGCCGCAACCCTGCGCGCGGATCTTCCCGCCATGCAGAGCGTCCCCTATGCGGACCTCTTCACGGGACTTTTGACGGACCTCGAAAACGGCAAACTCTCCCGCGGCGTCATGACTGTCGCAAGCGGCCCCGACGCGCCCTTGACGCCCGCCGTGCGCACCGTCGTCTCGCGTCTGTCGCCGCTTGCCGTCACGACGGACGCCGTCTGGCGCACGCGCGAACTCACGGTCACGCGTCTCATCGTGCGAAACGGCAAGCTCAGAGAGGCGGTGATCGACGAGGCGGCGCTCTTGACGGACGGCGTTCTCGCCTTCGCCGCGGGGAAGCCCTCCTTGAAGCCCGCCGAGGCCATGCGCTTCTATGTCTTTGAAGCGAAGTGAGGTGCGGCGTGAACTGGCAGAAAATCCTGAATCCCAAGGCCCACGACCTCACCACCTCGGAGCGGCGTCTGCGCCAGACGGCCCTGGCGGGCGCCCTGCTTGCGGCGCTCGGCGTCCTCGTCTACACGTCGGTGCGTCTCTCGGAACCCGTCGCCGTTTCGAAACCCTCTCCCGCCTTTACGGAAGACTTCACGCTGCGGGCCGACAGTTTTGACCGCGAAGTATTCGTCGCGAAGTACGACCGGCGTCTCAAGGACCTTGAAGCCCGCTGGGCCGCCTTCGAAGACGGTCAGGAAAAGCTGATGGCGGCGGTCGACACGCTCGCGCGCCGCGCCGAAGAAGCCCCGGAACCCACGGTTCTCGCGGGCGGAACGCCCGTCGAAACCACCACGACGAAGCCCGTCCCTTCGGACGCGGAGCGCCGTCTCGCGGGCGACTTGAAGCCTGAACTTCCGCCCGCCCCCTACGCGCCTTATCCCCCGCCGGGAGCGGACGACGCCGCCGCGGCCTTCCGCACGGGCGCAGACGCCTGGGCGCGGGACGCCTTTGCCCGTCCCGGTCCGACGGCCGCACCCACGCTCTCGGTCGTGACGTTTACGAAGAAGACCCCGACGCCCGAATCGCGCACGCCCACGGTGGCGGACGCGGTGCTTGAAAACCGCCCGGTCTTGAATCCGGACGACCCGATCGCCGCGAACCGGGCCTTGGGCGCCACCGCCCGCGAGTACGTGACGGCGGGCTCCATCGTGCGCGGAACGTTGCTTACCGGCGTCTACGCCCCGACGGGCGGCGCGGGGGCCGGAACGCCCGTCCCGATTCTGATCGACGTCGCGCGCGAAGCGCTCCTTCCGAACGGCTACCGAGCCGATCTCACGGACTGCCGCATGACGGGGAACGCGACGGGCGATCTTTCGTCCGAGCGCATTCTCGTGCGCCTCGAGCGTTTGGCCTGCGTGGGAGAAAAGGGCGAGGCCCTCGACATCCGCATCCGTGGCTACGTCGCGGGACCCGACGGCAAGGTGGGGCTTCGCGGCAATCTCGTCACCCGCTCGGGCCAGGCGATCGCCAGAGCCTTGTCGGTCGGGATTCTCTCGGGCCTCGGCAAGGCCGTGGCCCTCGGGGCGTCGGAGACCACCACCTACGCCTCGGGCTCGCAGTCGACCGTCTACCAGAACTCCTTGAAGGCGGGTCTCGGCGAAGGGACCTCGAACGCACTCGACCGCATCGCCGACTACTACCTGAAAGTGGCCGAAAAGATCTTCCCCGTCCTCGAGGTGGACGGCGGCCAGCCCGTCGACGTCATTCTGCTCCAAGGCGTTCTTCTGGAAACGCCCAAGAGCGGCGCCTGACTTCCACCCGACTTCCGACACCCCGCACCATGACGAAATACCCTTCTTTCTCCGGGGGCGAAAAGCGCCTCCCTTGCCCCCGCTTTGCCCTGCGCACCGCGAATTCAACGGCCGCGGTACGCCGAACGCTTGCGCTCCTTGCGCCCCTTTCCTCTCTCCTTCTCACGGCCTGCGGGTCGCTTACGGGCCTCGACGCCGGAAGCACTTTCAACTGCGGCAAGGGCGAAGGCGTTCCCTGCACGAGCGTTGAGACGCTTTCCCTCGAACACGCCGCACGGACTCTTCCCTATCAAAAGGAAGAGGAGGCCCGCGCCTCCCAGGCCGCGTTCGAGAACGCACTTGCCGCACCTGTCGAGGCCTCCGCCCCGACGCCCTTCAACGCCGACGCAGCCGCTTCGAAACCCTCCGCCCTCCCCGCCGATCCGGCCGCGGCCGTGAAGGCGGCGGAAGCCTCGAGTCCCGGCCGGCAATATTCGGCCGTGCGTCTCGACGGCAAGGCCCCGGGGCGCTTTCCCCGCCGCATTCCCGAAGTGATCCTTCGCCTTTGGATCGCGCCCTGGACGGACGACAAGGGGACCTTCCACACGGCGGAAACGCTCTACGTCACCGTCAAGGAAGCCCGCTGGGCCGAAGCGCGCGAACGACGTCCCGTGCAACGCCCCGCCGTAAGGCTCGGGAGCCGCCCGTCCGTCGAAACGTCGTCCGACGCCACGGCCGACGACGACCGGGAAACGAACGTCAAGACCGAGTCGGGCCGGCTCCTTCGCGAAGCCAAGGCCGCCTTTGAAAAGACGATGGAGAACGTCCGATGACGGCGGCGCAGGAACCCGCGTCCGAAACCCCCGAAACGAAGTCGAAGAAAAGCCTCGGATTCTTCGGCGCGGACGCGCTCAAAAAGCTCTTCGGCTTCGGAGGCTACCGCCCGAACCTTCGCACGGCCTCGAATGCCCTCGGGCCCGAGCGCGGCGTCGCCAAGGAAGCCTTGGGCGCGACGCTTTTCGAGCGCTTCGGACCGCTTCTTCCGCACCTGACGGTGGACGACGAGGGCTTCGTCGTCCTCGAAGCCGCGCGCCCGGGCGAATACGAGGGCCTGGGCTTTGTGCTCGGCTTTCGTCCGCAGACGGGTATGACCGAAGCCATCCGCAAGGGCCTCGAAGGACTGGTGCTCGCGGCGCTACCGATCGGCTCCACCGTCGCCGTGACGCTTTTTGCGGACCCCGACGTCGAAGACGCCCTCGCGCTCTTTGAAGAGAGCCGATTGTCGAAGACGCAGCGGCTCGACCCCGCCGTCCGCGAAGTCCTCGGGATCATGACGAAGGAGCGCGCGACGCTCCTTCGCAGAGCCTCCCGCGAGCAGATCCGTCCGCAGGCGCCGGTCTTTTGCCGGCGCTTTCGCGGCTGGATTTCGGTCGTGCTTCCGATCCGCAATCCCCTCACGGAAGAAGCGCGCGACGCCGCCCGTTCGGCGCGCGAAGCGATGCGCGTGGCGCTCGAAGAGTCCTACCTCGCCGACCGCGACCCCGACGCATCGGATTTGCTTACGACGCTCGCCGCGCTTTTGAATCCGCAGAAAGTCCGCCGCGGGACCTTCATGAAAAAGCGCTTCGATCCTCTGAATGAATTGCGCCTGCAGGCGGTCGCGCCCGACACGGAAATCCGCATCGAAAAGGACGGGATCCTTTTTGCCGACGCGGACGACGCCGAACTTGAGCACGCCGTGCGGGCGGTGGGGTTGTCGGTCGCGGGGATGCCGCCCACCTGGACGCTCGCCGCGACGTCGGCGCTCGCGGGCGACCCGGGGCGCTCGGGCTCGCAGATTCCCTGTCCCTTCTTGACGACCACCTGGTGGCAGGTGACGGACAGCGTCTTGGAGAAAACCAAAATCGAGTCGGAACTCGTCCGTGCGCGGCAGATGAGCCGCACGCCCGGCTCGTCCTTGACGCCCCACTACCACGACCGCGCGAAGGACCTCGCGATCGCCTCGGAAGGCTTCTCGCGGGGGCTTCCCGTCTACCCTTCGCAGACGGAAATCCTGCTTTTCACGCCCGTGCGGCAGACGGCGCTCTGTGTCGAAGCCGCAAGAACGCTCGCGCGCAAGAACGGCATTGAACTCCGCCCCAACGCCGCTTTGCACGTTCAGTCCCTTTTTGCGTCGCTGCCGCTCACGGCGGGACCGTTGCTTGCGAAGGACGCCCGCGCGCTCGACCGCTTTCCGCGGCGCACGGCCGAGACCATCACGGCTCTGTTGCCCGTCGTCGCCGACTATTCGGGGACCGGACGGCGCGACCACGAAAAGGCGGAGACGCCGCTTCTTGCGCTTCTCTCGCGCCGAGGGCACCTCTTTTACGTCGACCCCTTCGCCTGCCGAGCGGGGAGCTTCTCGGGGACGATCGTCGGAAAACCCGGCTCCGGGAAGTCCGTCGTCATGAACGAGCTTGCCTTGGGCGTTCTCGCCCAGGGCGGGCGCGTCTGGGTGATCGACGTGGGCCGAAGCTACGAAAAGCTCTGCGGGCTTTTGGGCGGCGACTTTCTCACCTTCGACGACGAAAACGTGTGGGATGCAAATCCGCTCCGATATCTCTCGGACGAGTCCGAACGCGTCGAGCGCGTGACGGCGATTCTCGAAGAGTTTTTGGGCGACGGCGAGCGCGACGCGCTCCTCCATCAGTGGCTTCTCCTCACGCTTCCGATCCTTCACCGCGAAGCGCGGGCGCAGGGCCGCACGCCTACGCTCCCCGAGCTCATCGCCGCGATGCGGCGGGTGCGAAAGGCGGACGGCACGCCCGACCAGCGCTTTTTCGACGCCGCGCAGAAGCTCGCCCCCTACGCCGAAGGCGGTCCCTTGGCGAAGTGGACGGACGGCTCGGGGCGCCCCTTCGACTTTTCGAGCGACTTCACGGTCCTTGAAATGGAAGGGCTCTCGGGGCATCCGACGCTTCGAAACGCGATGCTGCTGCAGGTCATGCTCGCGATCGAGGCGGAAATGCAGAAGGACCGGCGTCCTCCGAAGCTCGTCTTGATCGACGAAGCCTGGGACCTGATGAAAAGCGGCCGCTCCGCGGCCTTCATCGAAAAGGGCTTTCGACAGGCGCGAAAACTGAACGGCGCCTTCTTTACGGCCACGCAGTCCGTCGCCGACTACTGGCAGTCCGAAACGGCCCGTGCCGCCTGGACCTGCGCCGACACCCGCATCTATCTCCGACAGGATGCGGAAACGCTCGAGAGTCTCGCCGCAGACGGAAAGTTTCCGCAGGACGCCTGGCTCAAAACGGCGGTCGCATCGCTCACGACCGCGCGCGGCCTCTGGTCGGAAGTCCTCGTGCAGGTGGGCGACCATCCGCCCGCGATCGGGCGGTTGGTGCTCGACGACTTCACGCGCGTCGCCGCGAGTTCCCACGCCCGCGAAGTGATGGGCGTGCGCGACTGGCGCGCCCGCGGCGTCTCGCTCGCCGAAGCCGTGAGGCGGATCGCCCGCAACCAGTACCCCTCGGACGCCCCCGAAACCCGTTGACCGACCGCCGAACCGAAAGAAGGAAAACCTCATGACCACCGAACACCAAGACACCGCCGCCGAAAAGGCGGCGACCGAAGGCGCGCCCAAAACCCCGTCCACTCCCGCGAAGAAGCCCGCAAGGAAACCCGCGAAAAAGGCGGGGAGGAAGGCCGTTCGCCGCCCCGCCGACGCAGCGGCCCCGAAGAAGGAGACTTCCGCGCCCGCCGCCCCGCAGACGCCCGAAGTCCCGGGCGAAGCGTCGCGCAGTGTCCCGCACGAAGAGCCGCACAAAGCGCCGGTCGAAAAGCGGACCGTTGCCCCGTCCGAAACGGCGTCCGAGACGTCCTCCCAGAAGACGTCCGCGCCGGCCGATGTACCGACCGACGTTTCGGCGCCGGTCGCCGGAGAAATGTCGGCCAACGCGGGCGACCCGGTCCCGCAGGCGCCGGAGCTTGCCATCCCCCCGCTCGACCCGACCGTTCCGCCTCCGGGCGGCGAAAAGCCGATCGCCCTCAATCCCTTCGCCCCGCCCGGCGCGAAGGGGCCGATTGACGACGAACCCATCGAGGCAAACTTCCAAAGGGCGATCCTGGACTCTTCGAGAGTCATCAACGACAACTATCCGGCCCTCTGCGAGCTGATGAAGAACGACAGGACGCAGTCCCCCGTATACGTCCCGGCCGCTCCGCAGCACCGTCCGTCCGGGGAGGCGGGCGCCGCGACCCCGAAGGCTTCGGCCTCCGAAACCGTCTCGAAGGCGAAACCCGCCGGGAAAGCCGAGAAGGCGAAGAAGACGGCGAAGGCCGCCCCGACCCCGGCGTCCGCGCCTTTGTCTCCGGTCGGGGCGGAAGGACCGTCGGAGAAGAAGACCGGAGGAAAGACCGCCGCGGGTCCCTCCCCCAAGGAGGCTCCCAAGACCGCGTCCAAGGCCGCGCCCCGTCTGCGCTTTCGCGTGGAGGACGCGCCCGTTTCAGAGGAGAAGAAGCCCAAAGCCACGAAGGGCCCGAAGCCGCCGCTCACGAACCTTTTCGCGCTCCCCGAAGGCGACGCCGAAGTCCTGACGGCCGGGGAACCCGTCGTTGCGGAAATTTCGGTCACGGAAACGCCGATGCCCGAAGCGCCTCTCTCGACGGACGTCCCCGGAGACGACGTTCTCCCGACGGAGGACGCCCCGGAAGCCGAACGACTGCTCGGCCGCCGCGCGGCGCTTCCCCGTCAGAGCGAAGCCCGCGACGCCGAAGGCGAAACGCTCTTGTCTCGTCCCCGCGTCGCCGACGTTCCGATGGGGCGCATCGCCCGACGGGGGCTCGAGCACTCGATCGAACGCCGCGCCCGCGAGGAAGGCCGCCCCGTTCCCAAGACCGCGGGCGAAGAACGGGCCGCGCGGATTCTCCGCGCGCCCCACGACGTTCGTCCCGAAGACCCGCACTCGCTCGAATCGATCCGCCGCGCCATGCGCGCGGAGGAAGAAGTCGACGCCGTCCTGAACGAAATTCTCGAGTCGAGCCGCTCGATCGAAGAGGCGAACGCGAAGATGAACAAGCTTTTGGCGGAGCTCACGGCCTGCGACCCCGTTCAAGCCCCCGACGGAACGACCCACTACAAGATCCGCGACCCCGAAGCCTTTCGCCGCTCGATCCTTTTCTCGAAGCTCCTTCTGCTTCCGGACCTGCGTACGGGTCCCACCTGGATGCGAAGCGTCATCCGCGCGCGCCACGAAGCGGGCTGCGCGTTGCGGCTCACCGAAGCCTTCACGCTCGAACTCGACCGCGACGCTTTGCCCGACGATTCGCCCCTTCGTCTCGACGACTCGGGGGCCTTCGTCGAGCGCACGACCGAAACGCCGCCTCCGCCCGACCCCGCGGTGACGCACCTTTTGATGCGGGGCGACACCCGTCGCGCGGACCGTCCCCAAGGAGCGTCGTCCGAAGCGGCGCGGGGAGCTTCGTCCGATGTCTCGAACGCCCCGTCGGACCCGTCGGGCCGCAGTGCGGTGCGCACGGCGCCGCTCGGCGTCGTCCCGCGCGAAGCCCTGATCCGCACGCCCTGGGATGCGGGCGTGCAGCTCCTCAAGGTCTCGGTCTTTCTCGGCGTCGCCTTCGTGGGCGGACTCTTGGGCGGGCGCACGGCGCTTTCCGACCCCGGACTCCTGCACGCGGACCGTCTCGCCTTCGTGGATCTGACGAGCGTCGCCAAAAGCGGCTTTCCCGACGCGGAAGGCTTTCCCGAAGCCTTTCGGGCGGTCCTCAACAAAATTTCCGAAGAGCGAGGTCTCGTCCTCGTCGCGAAGAACTTCCTTTTGACGGGACCCGCCCCCGAGACGCGGGACCGCGACCTGACGGTCGAAGTGATCACGGGCTTGATCGACCGGCTCGGCATGCCGGGCGAGCGCGGCATGCGCGTTCCCACCTGGGATCTGCCCAAAGAAGTGGAGCGCGTCCTCATGCCCTCCTCGACCGAGGCCGCGAACGAGCGCGTCGGTAAGTCGGGAGCCTTTGACGACCCCGTCGCCCGCGGACGCGGGACGGACGCGCTCGGCGTTCCCTACCTGAAGCCCCTCCCCGAGGACGCCTCGAGAACGCTCTTTGCGACCGAACACGCGGCCCGCGCGTCGCGCCTTTCGGCCTTGGAAGCCGAAAAGTCCGCGCGGGAGGCGACCCGCGCCGCCGAAGACCTCCGACGCGAAATCGAGCGGCGAAAGGCCGACCGGACCTTCCGGGACACGGCCCAGGAGCGCCTCGAAGCGCCCTGATGCGGCCGGCAACGCAAACCGCAGCGAACCCTTCCGAAACCCATTTGCACCCACATGACGATGCCCAATCACTACCCCGAAACGCCCGGCGCGGACGACTCCGCCCAGGCGACCCGCGCGCCCGACGCCGAAAATTCCGAAAAACCCGTGGTGCGCCGCGCGCCGCCCTCGCGAGAAAAGAGTTCCGTTCCGATCATCGAGCGAAAGGGCCAGTGCTTCGAGGCGGCCCGCGTCTTTCGCGAGCGCTCCCGCGCGAGCTTCGGCACCGACAATCTCGCCGACTGGGAGCTCTTTCTCGCCCGCGCCGAAGCGCACGTGCCGCTCTCTCAGGTGGAGCTCGCCGCCTACGCGCAGATGAAGCTCGCGCTCGCCGACTATGCGCTCAAGGTCCTCTCGGGGCGCGTGAAGCCGGGCGAGAAGAAGGACCTCCCCAAGCCCGAAGAGCTCTACCGCGCCGCTTCGGCCGAGAGCCTCGACGCCGTGCGCCGCCGCATTCTCGAGGGGATCCGCTTTCACCGCAAACGCGCGCAAAAGCGCGCGAAGAAACTCCCCGAGGGTGACGCCGCGCGCGAAGACCTCGAGAGGATGCTGGACTCCCTCGCCGCAAACGAGCTCCTCCACACGGGATCGATCCCCTGGGACGCCGCCGAAGACGGCCACTTTCTCGGGCGCAGCACCGCCTGGCGCCTCGGGATCGTGCGCTGGGCGCGGCAGATCGCGCCCGAACGAGCGGAGCGCATTTCGGATGCGCTCTGCCGAAGCGAAGTCCACCATGCAGGGACGCTCGACGGACGGCTCTGCTGGGAGGACGGGCGCCCCATGCTCTTCATCTCCGAGTGGACCCTTCTTTCCGTCAAGCTCGTGCACGAAGCGTGGCTCCACGATCCGAGAATCGTCGTCGTGAACACGGGAAAGCCCTTGGGAAAGAACCCATTCGCCCCCTTCCGGCTCGCCTTTTTGGACGACCTCCACGGCCACGTCTCGGCTCTCTTCGGGGTGACGCACACGCCCGTTCTCGTGGAGCCGCGCTTTGCGAGCGTCACCTACACGGCGGCGACGGGCTGGCTGGATTTGACGAAGGCCGACGCCCTTCGCGTCCCGTCCTTTTACCGCACCCTCGCCGAAGCGGCCTTTCTCGCCGAAGTTTCCAAAGACCTCGAGAAAACCTCGATCACGGAGCTCTCGCGCTCCTCGATCCTGCGTCTCGCGAACGCCCGCACGACCTTCGAGGCGATCATCAGGGTCGCGATGACGGAGCCCCGTCCCGCGCCCGATCCGGTCCTCAAAGACCTGCTTCGGAAAAACCGCGAGGCCTTGATCGTGATCCGCGAAAAGGTGCTCGCCTATCTCGCGACGGCCGAAACGCGGGCCCGCCACGCCAAGGCCCGATCGGTGCGGTTGCGGGCGGCGGCCTACGCCGAAGCCCGGGGAGAGGAGCCGTGAGAATGCCGCGGTTTGCCCAAGGGTCCCCGAGCCGGCGCGTCTTCGCAGGGTCCGCGAAGAAGACCGCCGCGGTTTTCGCGTCCCTTCTGCTCCTGACGGGGACGGCCGCGGCCGAGCCCCACTGTCCCGGGCGCTTTCCCAATCCCGTGACCGACGTCTGCTGGTCCTGCGTCTTTCCGATCGTGGTCGGAACGAACGTCCCCCTCGGAAAGGTGCCCGACGACAGCTACACGCCCGACACGGACGCCTCGGCCCTCTGCGTCTGCGGCGAGAACGTGAACGTGGAAGGAGGCGTGAATTTGTCCTTCTGGGAGCCCCTTCGCACGGCCGAAGTCGTGCGGCACGCCTGGTGCTCGCCCACGCTCGGGGGCGTGACGCTCGCCGACAACCAAGGGATCACGCGCAGTCCCGACCACGGCCGCGGTCAAAACGGCCGAAACACGCGCTTCGCAAACGTCCACTGGTTCGTCAGCCCCTGGTTGTTCGTTCTCGAAGCGGTCTCCGACATTTCCTGCCTCGAGCAGGCGCCCTGGGACCTCGCCTACCTCTCGGAACTCGATCCCCTCTGGGACGACACCCTCGCGGGCTTTTTGCTCGCTCCCGACGCCGCGCTCTTTGCGAATCCCGCGGCGCAGGCCGCCTGCGTCGCGGACTGTCTCGCGGCGAACGTGAAAAAGCCCGTCGAAACGCTTTACTGGTGCTCGGGCTGCCGCGGGGGCGTCTTTCCGCTTTCGGGCTGGTCCGCGTCGGCCTCCACCTGGGCCGCCGAGTGGGAGCTTCTCGCCCACCGCTTCGCCTTGAAGCTCTCGCGAGAAGGCGTGCTCTGGTCCGCCCACGGGAAGAAGGGTCAGTGCGGCCCCTACTGGCGGCCGATTCTCCAGAAGGAGCACTGGAAGACCCAGTTGATGTATCCCTCGCGCGCGACCGACAAGACGGTCTTCGGGACCTGCTGTCAGCCGCTCGGGCGCTCGACCCTCTTTTGGGACCGCTTCAAGACCTATGCGCCGGGCGGCGAAGACGGCGCGCTCCTTCTCTTCCGGCACCGCGACTGCTGCGTACGAAAGTCCTTGACGAGCTTCGTGATTCCGGGAAAGCCCGGCGGCTGAGGCCGACGGATTCCGACCCGATTTCTTTTCCAACCCTCTTTTGACGCCAAACCCTTGCAATTTTGACGCCATGACAACCGACAACCGCTCCTTTTCCGACGACACGTCCTTTCCCGCCGTTTCGACCGCCGCGCTTCTCTTTGTCGCCGCGACCGAACTCGCGGCGGGGACGCTCACGATCGAGCCCGCCCCCTGCCCCGCCTGCTCCGCAAGCGTCTCCGCTTCTTCCGAAGGACTCGGACGCGTGACGATGCACGGGGCTTCGGGCCCCGTCTACGAAGCCGCGGAAGAGGACATGCTCGAAGCCCTCGAAGAAAAGGCGAAGGAGAGCCTGCGCTCGGGCGAATGGGGCCGCGAAATGGCGAAGATCCGCGAGCGCGCAATGCTCGCCGCCGACCGCCCCGAAGGGCTGCCCCTGCCGCGAAGCACCCGACGCACGAAAACGGTCGAGCCCCTTCCCGACCGCCTCCCCGAAGGGCACCCCCTGAAGGCCGCGCTCGCGGACTTCGAGCGGCGCTACCTCCTCGTCGACGCGACCGACCCGCGGTCCCTCCGTTGGGCAAAGGAAACGCTCGCCGGGACCGATCCCCAAAGACTGCGGACGCTTCGCGTCGTGCTTACGAACGGCTCGGTGCGCGAAGCGGGTCAAAGCTTGGGCACCCGCGTCTGGTTCGACGCCCGCGGAGCCCTTTCGCGCCGCTTCGGGCTCACCGCCCAACCCGCGCTCGTGACGCTTTCCGAGAAGGCCATCACGGTGGAGACGCCCGACCTTTCGGGCGTGAACGAAGAAAGCTTTTCCGAACGCCGACCGAACTTGGGCTCCGCCGCCGTTTCCGATCCCCGTCCCGAAGTGCGTCCCGAAAACGCCCGCCGTTCTTCGGCGCGCCGCTACGGGGACGTCGGAGCCGAAGGAAGCTTCGAAGGAGCGGGCGAATGACGCGTCTGCGTATGCTGCGTTTTGCCGCGGTCCCGGCACTCCTCGCTCTCGGGGCGGCCGGGGCGGCTCAAGCGGTCCAAACAGCCCGAACGGCCGACATGCCCGCGTCCGTCGAAGGGACGACGTTCACCGAAGCGCCGCTTGCCGCGCCGCCGAGTCGGCCCCTCCCGGCGCTCTCCGCCGGAGAACGACCGCAGGATCCGCAGGCAAGCGTGCGGCCTCTTGGCGTTGAAGCGCCGGGAGATGCGTCCCTTTCCGGGAACGATGCCCCCGTCGGGACGTCTTCCGAAGGCGGACGGGCGCCGCAAAACGCCGAGCCCGCGCTTCGCCTCGTCTACCTCGGCACGCTCGGGCTTCCCGAAACCTCGCTCGAACGCATTGCGGCGGATTTGGCGAAGCTCGGCCTTCCCTACACGATCCGGGGCCTCCCCTGGAAGACCGTCCCCGTGGACGTCGAACGAACGGACGTCGCCAGGCGAGAGACGACTTTGGAAGCCCTCACCGAACCCTTCAACCGCGAGAAGACGCCCGTCTACGTCGATCCGCGTCCCTTCCGGGCCTTGGAAGCTTCGCTCAAGAAGGACGGTTTTTCGGGGGCGCTCCCCCTGCCTCTGTGGCTCGTAACGCTCGAAGGCGACGTCCCCGAAACCGAAATTCTGCCCGGCGACCGGCCGCCCCTTTGTGCGCTCGGCGAACTTCTCACCCGAACCGAGTCTGCGCGTCTTCGGGAACGGCTTCGCGCCGAAGTGCGCTCGCGCCTCGCCGCCGCGACTCCGGACGACGCCGACGCGGCTTGGGACGAGCTTCTCGTCTGCGCGGACTTTTCACCCGACGTCCGGCCCGAAGGACGCGACCGCACAGTCGCCGCCCGACCGGACTGAGACCGTCCCGAACCCCGAAACCGAACCCAAATCAAAGACAACGCATCCCGCACGGACATGACGAAACACTCTTGCGCCAAGATCCTCGCCGAGACACAGGCCCTTTTCCCGGACGCCCGGCAACGGGCCGACTCCCTTGGGCCCGTCCCGAACCCCGGCCGAAAGACCGCAAAAACCATGAGCACCCGACTCGGCGGCCCCGTCGACGTTCTCCTCGCCCTCACGACGGCGGGCTCCGTGTTGGCGGGGTCGGCCCTCCTCGCGATTCTGCTTGCGCCGGGCGCGGCCGAGGCCGCGATGAACGCCGAGGAGGCGGCGGCGCTCGCCTGGGAGACGCCTTCGCCCGACATCGGAAGCATCTCGGAGGACGCTTCGCAGAACCGCGACGAAGTCTGGGCGTCCTTCGAGCCCGTCACCGCGGAGGGGTTCGAGAAGGAAAAGGCGCCCTACCGGGACGGCTACGGCGCGCTCTTCGGGCCCGCCTCGAGCGAAGTCGTGCGCTGCCGCGACAAAGACGACACCACCTGCCGCGCGATCCAGGTGCTCGACCGAGGCTTTCCCGAGCGCCCGTCAATTCCGGAAGAGGATCTCGCCGGCCGCGACGAAATCGTGGAGGATTCGGGCGGAGCGTCGGGGCCTTCGGGCGACGGCTGCCGCCCGAACGTCGTGACGACCCCGGAGCGCGTCGAAACGGAAGTCTGCTCGGCCGGAGGCTTTTACTCCGACCTCGTCTGCCGCAAGGGCTGGGAGGAAGGCCCCGCAACGACCCTCACGCGCTGGCGCTGTCGGGATTCCGAGTCCTCCGACTCGTCCTTCACCTGCCGCGTGACGGCCTCCTTTACGACGACCCCGGTGTGGACGTCGACCTGTTCCTTCGGGGAAGAGGCCGCGACGCCAGCGAAGAGCTTCAAAAAGGTTGTCGAAGCCACGGCCCGCGCGACCTTTCCCGCGCTCTGCACTGCGCCGCAGTACGCGGTGTCGGAAACCGTCTGCGAAGACGTGCTCACCGTCGAAAAGGAAACGAGCGCCTGTACGCCCGGAAGCGTCTCGACCGCGACCAACAGCGGGGGCGCCGACCTCGCGAACGACCCCTGCCCGGGCGGCGTGACGCTCACGTCGGAGAAGACCTGCATTGCAAACGAGCAGCCTCGCCGGACCACGGTGAAGCTCACGCTCGACGGTTTTCCCTCCGTCACGCTTCGGGTGAGCGGCTTTCGGGATGTGGAGCAGCCGGGCACAACCTGCCGTTGCCGCTACAAGGTCCTGTCGGTCACCTGCGACGGCGGAACCTGCTTTCTCGACGCGAGCGCCACGGTCTATCACCGAAGCGGAAGCACCAACAGAGAGACGGGGACCGTAACGATCCGGCACGTCTACAACACCTCGACCACGTCCTGGAAGGAAACCTGGACCTCGACCTGTCCGGGAACGAAGGCCCGCGGCGCCCGAGTCGGATCCGAAGACGGGACTTCGGCCGCCGTCCGGCCCCTCGTGAAGACCGCCGCAGAGATGGAGGCGCTCTGATGTCCTCCCGTCTTTTCCTTGCCCGAACTTTCGCGCGAAAGGGCCTCGCGGCGGCGATCCTCGCGGGTCTCTGCGCCCTCGCTTTCGCGGCCGAGCCCGTCTGCGTCGAGTCCGAAGCCGTCTGCGTCGACACGGCCGACCGCGTGATCGACGGCGTCACCGTCTCGAAGCCCTGCTGGCGCTATGAAAAGCGCATCCGCTGCTTTGCGCCGCACGCCGACGCCCTCGCCTGCACGGGCCCGAACCTTCCTTCTTCCTGCACGGCGGGCGAAGCGCGGTGCTCGAAGGAGGACGAGACCATGGGGTGTCTTGAAACCGAGACGCCGCTTACCTGCACCGCGCCCGTGGGAAGCGAAACCGTGACCTTGGCCAACCGGGCGGCCCCCGGAACGGCCACGTCCGACGCACCGACCCGCGTCGGACAGCACCGCGGCATCGCCGCCCTCGATCCGGTCGTGGAAATTTCGTATTCCGAGTCGATCGAGGGGGACGCCACGCTCGGTGAAGGCTGCCGGATCGAGTCCGAACGGTGTCTCGACTCGACGCCGCGCGAAATCGCCGTCGAAAACTGGCCGGGCCACACGACAACAGCCTCTCCCGCCTGTTGGGAAACCGAAGTGACCGTCAGCTGTCCGACGGCCGACGGGACGGAAAGCTGTCAAAAACTCGTCGACGCGGGCTGCACGCAGTCGGGCGAAACCGTCTGCGCGCAAGAGCGTGACGGCGTGTGCATTCGATGGCGGCAGACCTACCGCTGCGGCAACCCCGTGACCGGAGACGGGATCGTGACCGAAGGTCCCGTCGACGAACCCGACGGGGGCGTCGCGACCGACGACTCGGCCTGCCGAAAGGAATTGGACGAAGCGCTCGACACGGGGCTTTCCTGCGAAGCCGTGTCGTCGACCTGCGTGAAGCCGGGCGACACCCTCTGGGTCGACGGCCGTCCCGTCACGATCGACTGCGCCGAAAAGGAGGTCGTCTACCGCTGCCGGGGCGAAGGCGAAAAGGGCTGCAAGGCGCTCGAAGCCCTGGCGGATGAGGGCGTCTGCCGGCGCGAAACCGAGCCCGTCTGCGAAAAGGAGGACGCCTCGGGGTGTCTCGTCTGGTCCTCCGTCTTTCGCTGCGGCCCCGACGCCTCGCCCCTCCCCGACGCCGCGGAAGACCTCGGCACGGTCGAGGAAGTGACGATGAAGCCCGCCGACGGCTGCGCCGAAGAGGAGGCTTCGGGGGTCTGCAAGGAGACCTCCCGCGTCTGCACCGAGGGCGCGGGCGTCAAATTCGTGGACGGAAAGTTCGTCTACCGCGACTGCTGGGCCTGGACGGTTTCCTACACCTGCCTCACGACTTCGGACGACGACTGCGCGAAGTGGGAAAAAGACCCCGAGTGCCGGCTCGTTTCCGAAGTCTGTCCCGAAGGGGACGACTGCCTTCGACCCCTTCGGACCTACGAGTGCACGCGCCCGGGCGAGTCCTTCGAGTTGGGCGAGACCTGCAGCGGCGAAGTCTGCGTAGGGGACCTCTGCCACACGACGGACGGTCCCGCCGACGAAGACCTCGCCGACGCGATCGTGCAGATCGAAATCGGACGGCAGCTCGGGCTCTACGGCGACGTGACCGGAAACCGCTTCTTTTCGGGCGAGGCGCTTCAGTGCAAGGACCGAAAAGGGGCGCCCTCCTGCTGTCGATCCGAAGTCGTGGCGGGGATGAGCAACACGAAATTTACGGCCTACCTCGTCTGGGGCGCGGCGGGCGCCGCCTGGGAAGGCATCAAGTACGTGGGGAGTCCCTACGTCTACGACCTTCTCGCCTGGAGCGAGCACACGGAGTGGCTTTTGAACGCGCTCTACGGCTCGGCCGCGTCGGGGGCCTACAACCCGTCGTTCTCGTTCTGGGGTGTCTCCGCGACCATGGTCGAAGGGGAACTGCAGTTCAGCTTCTCCGTCGAAGGCTTTCTCGCGGCGGCCGCTCTGCAGTTCTGGGAGCGCCACAAGACCTGCGACGCCGAAGACCAGAAGGTCGCGATGGCGCGGGGTCAGGGCCTCTGCCACTTCATCGGGACGCACTGCGTCGACAAGGTGCCGGGACTCGGCTGCACGAAGCGCGAAGAGGTCTACGTGTGCTTCAACTCGCTGCTCGCCCGCCTCATCAACGAGCAGGGCCGCGCCCAGATCGGGCGCGGTTGGGGCTCGGTCGAAACCCCCGACGCGCGGGGCTTCACGATCGAGGAGATCGAAGAACTCGACTTCACCGAAATGGACTTCACGGCCTTCGTGCAGGACGTTTTGCGGGAAGTGCAATCGAAGGGCGAATTCACGGACGAGGCGACGCTCGCCCGCATCCGGGAGCGCCTTCAGGAAATGCTCTCGGGCGAAGAAGGGATCTTCGGCCCGATGAAGAACCCCGAATACGCAACCGACACGCCGCCGGGCGGAAAGAAGAGCGCTACGGGAGCGCAGGCCTTCCGGAGGGAGGGTTGGGAGCGGCCCTCCCCGCGCATCGAGGCCTATCTCCGGCGAAACGGCCTTTACGGCTACGACGGACAGGAACGACAGGAGGAAAACGACCGATGACAAAGAAGATTTTTGCGCGCAAAGAACGATGCGCGCTCGGGCGAAGCCTTTTTCTCGCGGCGCTCGCCTGCGCTCTCGCGGGGCCCCCTGGAGCCACAGTGGCCGCATTGACGGCGGAGCCCGAAGAACCGGAACTCGCCGGAGAGAACCGCGGACGCGCGCCGCAGAGCTTCTGGGAGGCGGACGTCTGGGAAGACCCGAACCGTCCCTTTCTCTACTACGGCGAGGATCCCGAACCCGCGAAGAAGGCCCCGGAAAAGCCGAGGCCCCGCTACGACGACTTCTCGCGCTTCACGACGGTGGAGGCGCTTCGAAAGGAATACGACCGGCGAAAGGACGCCGCGATCATGCACCCCGAAGACGAAGGGACGATGCTCGCCTTTCTCGCGCTCTCCGACCACCTGCAGAGCCGCTCGCAGCGCTTTGCCGAAGGCTGGGAGCGCGTGCGCCTCGCGCACCCCGAAATCGACTGGACGGCGACGCATCCGCTCGTCAATTCCGTCGCGGGGACGCTTCGCACCGAAAGGGACGGTCTCAACCGAAAACTCCTGCAGACGGTCGCGAAGGAAGCGGGTCTTCTCTGGATCGCCGACGCCGACAACCCCGTTTCGCACGCGGCCGCGCCCCTGGTGCGCGCGTTTGCGAAGACGCACGGGTTTTCGCTTCTGGTCGTCGAAAAGAAGGGGCGCCCGATCGGCTTCGATCCGGTCGTCTTTGCGGCCCCGAAACCCGACCTCGGGATCGGCGCGAAGCTCGGCGCCGCGGATCCCGCGACGCTGCCCGCCCTCTTTCTCGTGCCCGATCCCAAAACGCCCTACCCGACGCTTCAAGAAATCGTGAAGAAGGACGGCGCGCTTCGCTTCGCGACGGGCGCGGTGTCGGTGACGAAGATGGGCGAAAACCTCCTCTTTCTCCTCGTCCCCGACCTCAAGAAATTTCCGAAGGCCCTTCCTTCCGAGCGCGCGGCGGCACTCCGCACCGAGTGGTCGAACGCGTCACCCGACGGTTCGCCGAAGGCCGGCGAACTCGAGGCCTCCGCGAGGCCAAAGGCGGGCGGAACGGTCTTGCGGGAGCGTGCGCCGGGTCTCCCGTCGTTCGGGAGGGCGGCGCGGCCTTGGAGCGAGCCGATCCCGCCCAATCCTTCGGCGGGCGTCGCGCCCTTCGATCGAACCGTGCCGGCGGGAGGGCTCGGGCGACCTGGAGCGCTCCCGGCCTTCGGCCCGTGAGCGCAGGAACGGGCCGCTTTGGGATTCCCCCGCGCGCTTTCGCGCGAGAAAGGGGCCCGTCGGGAAAGACTTCCCTTCCCGATCCCGAGGCCGAACCCGTCCGGCGCCTTCGGAACATGCCGTTTCTCCCTTTGGAAGATTTCATCTTGAATATCGTAAACAACACTCTCCCATGACCATCGACCAGACTGTTCTCTTTTCCGCGCCGCGGCGCGGGCTTCCTTCGCCGCGCAGAGCGGCCCGAAAGGCCTTCACCCCGGCGCTCTGTTGCACCCTCCTTGCCTTCGGCCCCGCAGAGGCTTCCTATCTCGAAGACTTTTACGACGCCGCGGGCGCGCAGGTTGCGGCGACGCCCGCGGGGCTCTATCAGTCCGCGAGCCTCGGACTTGCGACGGGCGGCTCCTTTTCCGTGCGCGTGCCCCCGAAGGACCTTCCGCTCATGCAGATGAAGGGACCGACCTTGTCGGCGGGCTGCGGCGGAATCGACATTTTTCTCGGTGCGATTTCCATCCCGAGCCGCGAAGAATTCGTGAGCTTTCTGCGGGGCATCGGCACGGCCATGCCGGGGCTCGCCTTTCAGGTGGCGCTCCAGGCCCTCTCTCCCGATCTCAACGAGCAGGTCTCGGCTTTCAGAGACTTGATCCGCGACTACACGGAAAAGTTCTCGGACAGCTGCACCGCCGCGCAGACGATCTTCGACGCCACCGGCGCGACCGACGCCTTGAGCGAGGCGGGCTACCGCGCGAAGAACGCGCTCTTGAGTTCGGGCGAAGCCTCGGACGCGGGCGAAGCCGATCAACTCGTGCGCACCGACGGCGAGAAACGGATCGAGTCCGTCCCCGAGCGTTTCGACTCGGGCGGCAATCTGGTGGACGCGGGGGAAGTGAACCTCACCTGGAGCCTTCTCCCGGGCGGGACGTCGGGGCTCGAGACGGACCTGCGCCAACTCATGATGACGCTCGTTGGAACGCGGATTTATCGCAAAGTCGGCTACGGATCGAACGCCACGCTCGAGGCCGTGGACCTGGCTCCGAAGGACATTGCGCTCAGGCTCGTGACGGGGCCCGTAAGCGGCGGAAAGCGCGTCTTCGACGTCTACCGCTGCGACGAAACGAAGAAGTGTTTGAAGCCCGTCGAAGACGAAACGTCCGACCTCGACCTCACCGCACGGGTCTACGGACTGCTCTCGGGCTACGTGCGCGCGATCGCCTCGAGAACCGAAACGATCCCGAACGAGACCGACCTCGCGGCGCTCGCGGGGATGACGTCGCTTCCGATCCTCCGCATCGCCGAACTCGCCGCCCATCCGCGCTTTCAGCACGTGGGCGAGCGGATGCTGCAGACCTACTCCGAACTCGTCGCCTGGGAGATCGTGATCGCGGCCGTGAAGAACTTGACGCACGAAGTCGAAACGGCCGTGACGGGCTCCGCCGCCCGGGGCGCCGCGAAGCGAAACGACGAGCACGCGGCGCGGATTCTCGCGCGCCTCGCGATCGTCCGCGAGGGGCTCGCGGAGGAGGAAGGCGCGTTGCTCGAGCGTCTCACCGCCGCCACGAATTTCGCGCAGAGTCTCGAGCACATCGAGCGGAGTCTCTACGGACAGAGCGCCGCCCGCATGATCACCACCCTCTCTCCGGACCTGCCCCGATAAGGAGTCGTCATGGCGAAGCAAACCTTGGAATACGTGGCTTTCTGGTCGGGCGACCAGGTGGCCGAGCTCTTTGAAGCCGCGGCCGCCCTCATGAACACCTCCGACTTTCAGAGCCTTCTGCAGACGTCGGCGTTGATCGGCTTTCTCCTCATGATGGTCGGAGCCGCCATTCACTATCGGCTCAAGGACCTCTCCGTCTGGGCGGGCGTGATTCTTTTCTGCGCCTTTGCGCTCCTCATACCCAAAGTCCCCGTGACGGTCTCGGACCCGAAGGCGGGGACCGTGCGCGTGGTGGACCGCGTGCCGCTCGGACTCGCGTTTCCCGCCTGCGCGGCCAATGCCGTTTCGGTCTGGGCGGCGGAATCCTTCGAGACGGCCCTGGGGGCCCTGGATGCGGAACGCTTCACGCTCTTCGGAGCCGCCTTTCCGCAGCGGGCCGTCGAGGCGCTCTATGCCGCGGGGCCCGTGGATCCGGCGGTGCGGGAGAAACTGAGGGCCTTTGTGGAGAGCTGCGTCGCGACCGAAATTCTCACGGACGAAGGAAAGATGACGGCCTTGACGAAAGCCCCGTCCCTCTCCGACCTTCTCCTCTCGGGCACCTGGGTGAACCCCGCCCGACGCGTCTTTTTGGACGGCCAACTCTATTCCTGCAAGGCGGCGGCCGGGGTCGTGAAGGAGGCCCTGGAGACGGACCTCGAAAAGGTGGAGGAAAAACTCCTGCTGCGCCTTTCGGGCTCGTCCGATCCGATGCTGCAGGAGGCCGTGCGCAAGGCCACGGCCGAGAGCGAAGCGATCTTTCTCGGGACCTCGAAGAGTCTTCGGGAGTCGCTTCGGCACGCGGTGCTTTTGAACGCGCTGCCCGAAGGACTCGGGGACTTCGCGAAGCGGAGCGCCGCCCCCGTCGCGGCTGCGGCCGAGATCGCGAAGGCCCAGGGGAATTTGGCGACCGAAATCAACTACCGGGCGAGTGCGGAACTCGCCGAAGCGGCGCTTCCGAAACTGCGCTCGCTCCTCGAAATGCTCGTGATCGGAGTCTTTCCCGTGATGATCGTGATGGCCTTGGCCCTCGGGATCGGAGCGACGGCGATGCTGCGCTTTTACGTGGTGCTTCTCGTCTGGCTTGCGCTCTGGGCCCCGATCGCGTCTGTGGTGAACTTTTTGTCGCTCGCCGACGCCGATCCCGTTTCAGCCCTCGTGAAGCTCTACGGAGGCGTGACGCTTGAAGCGGCGGACGTGATCCGAAAGGCGGGCACGACCTCCGAAGCCATGGCGGGAACTTTAATGATGCTCGTTCCCGTCATTTCGTTCGCGATCGCGAAGGTGAGCGACAACGGCGCGGCCGCCTGGGCGGGATCCGTCTTGGCCCCGGCACAGAGTGCCGCGAACGCCCAGGGGGCGTCGCTTTCGGCCGGCAACGTTTCCGTCGGGAACGCTTCGGTCGGGAACACGACCATGAACAATACGTCCGCGAACACGCACGACACGAGCGTGAGAGTAGCGTCGGGCGACCTCATGGCGATGTCGACGCCCTACGGGTCGGCGACGCTCGACATGTCGTCGGGTGCCGTGACGTCGGCGAGACGTCTGACGAGCGACCTCGGCGTTTCGGTGACGCGGGGCGAAACCTACACCTCGGGCGGCGCGGAGACCGTGGGTTCGGGCATCACCTACACGAACACGACGACGGGCGGAACGAACTACTCGGACACGCGGGGCGTGAACGCCGTGGACGGCTACGGGCACGCGACGAACGAGTCGGTCGGGAACACGCTGGTGAACTCTGTGTCGTCGAATACGGGTCGGGACGGATCCTACGGGACGACGACCACGGTCAACGAGGGGGCGAATCTCAGTCTGGACGCTTCGAACACCGAGGGCGTGGGGTTGAGGGAGGGAATTGGAGTGCGGTTGGGACGAGGCTTTAACGAAGCTATCCATGAACCCTCTGTACTGACAGATTTTCCGTCCTATCAACTTGGAACGAACTCTGTTGGTTTTATCCCATCGAATCAAGAAGCAACCAATCCGCTCATGAATCCTTTTTCTGGTTCTTCAACGGATCCTGTCATCCAAGTTCCGTTGGGGACAAGAAGTGTTTTCAATTCCCCTGGAAGAAAAGAACCTCCCAAAGCAGCAAGTATTTTGAGTGGTGAAATTTCCCCTAATCTTTCCATTCAAACCGGAAACTCCATCAGAGATACCGCCGCTTTCACAGAAGGTTCCACTCAGAGCGAATCGGCGACTCTGCGAAACAACTTCTCCTATCAAGAAGGAAGCTTGGCAAACATTTCTGTGGGAAACACCGAGACAACCTCGGAAACGATGAATGTAGGAAAACAAACAGGTGGAAATATCACTAAGACTTCCGGTCATATGGAAGTTGATTCATCTCATCAGAATGCCATCAAAAATAAAACTCAAACGGACAGCAGATCGAGATCCATCTATTACGACGATGGAGCGGCCGTTCTGTCGGAAGCCGTCGGACAATTCGACAGCGTCCAATCCGTGTTGCGTTCCGCAACGTTGTACGGCGGACAAAGCATGGCGACCCAATTATCACAGAAGATTGCGGACGAAGAAGGGAAGAAGACTCTTTTCGACAAGGCTGACATTCCTCAGGTTCGACGCGAAAATCTGGATGAAAAATACTTGGCCAGGGAAAGCGAAATTCTCAGCAACTACGCACCGGCACACATGAGCAAGCCGGACCTGCAGGAACCGCAGGACGAGGTAGGCAAGGTTCAGGAGAATCTGGATCGTCTGAACGACGAACACCGTCGGCGCGTGGAGGTTTCCCAAGAATACCGCAGTGAAGAAACCGGTCTCGATACGCTTGGCAAGAACGCACTCTTGGGCGGATACGGATACGACGATCCGCACGAACGCCTGAAGGAAAAACAGGAGAAGCCCTAACAAAAAGAGGGAGCTTTCGCTCCCTCTCTCAGATTCATTCAGATTGTAAAAGGACCGATTCCGTATCTCATCCAGGAAACTATCCCAATCCCGGCGAGCAAACAACTCTCGCATATTTTTCTCGTAATCAAAATGCTTATCGACTTCTTTAGGAACAATCAAAGGCGTCGCCCAGAATCGAGGATATTTGCGCATCCAGTCTTCAACTTTTGCTTTTTGCCTCAAGATTCCCAACTTTCGAAGAATCCATGCTCCAGAGATGATATTGAATACAGAATACAAAACATACGCCATCCAGAAGCAATCCCATTTAATCAGATTGACTTGCCAATAAATGATGTGATCTGCTTTCTCTTCACGCAACCAGACCAATAAAAGTTTCCCTCTCATTACGGCATCCTCTGTTGTTTATTTGACATACGATCATTATACACAAACACGCAAATAATCGCCAACAGTAGACAAAAATAAGATTCACACCAATACGTTAGACAAATTCCACTACGCAAAAATACGATGAACTACGAAGAAGCAAAAGTCGCCGCAAAACAGATCGGCTTCAGCCACATCATCCGCTGTGAAGGGAAGCAAAGCATCCTCACTCCCTACCGCTCCCTCTCGAACAAAATGTCGGGCTGCTATCTGCAGTTTCGTGCGGACGACATCCTCTACATCGGACAGAGCAAGAACATTCCGAACCGTTTCCTCGCGCATCGCTCACACGGACACGTGATCGACTTTCTCGCCTTCAAGCCCTGCGCTCCGGAAGACCTCGACGAAGTCGAAGACGAGATGATCTTCCGGGCGGAAGCCTTGGGCTTTCGACTCGCGAACCGCGCGCCGAAGACCGTCGAGCCCGATCCCCTCACCTTCGACGAAGTCGTGCCCCCGCACCAACAGGACGCCTTTCTCGAGCGCTTCAAGACGGAGATCCCCTTTCAGACGCAGATGAAGCAGCTCGCCCAAGGCGCAGGCGACTCGCACCGTGCGGACTGGCTGCAATTCAAACGCCTCCCGAAGGCGGTCGACATCATTCGCATCGCGGGCGGCTACCTCCGCACCGTCCTCCCGGCCGAAGAGCTTGCCGGCGTCTTTTACCGCGTGACGCTCGGCTATCGGCAAAACCTCACCTCCTTTCAGCCGGCTCTGCGTTTGATCTTCGGCGTGCACACGCTCTTTGTGGCGGGCTTTCTTCGGCAACTGCCGACCTTTCCCGTCGCCTCGGTCACGGTGGCGACCGAAGTTCTTTTGAACGGGAAGACGAAAGAGGAGTTTGAAAACGAGTACACGTGGCTCTCGGTCGAATGGGACGTCGTGCAGTCGGACCGCCCCTTTTCCCCCACGCACAAGAAGGTGATCTACCAGAGCCCGTTCGCGCTGCGCGAGGATGCGGAGCGCGAAGTGAGCCAGGCGCTCGCCAAGGGCTTTTCGAAGGTCACGCTGCCGCTCGACGTGCTCCCCGACCTGCTCCTCGACCCCGCCTTCGCGCGGGCGGCGGCCCTGGCGGCCATCGCCGCGATGCGGTGGTCGTCGCCCACGACGGACGAACACAACCGGTTGGCGAACTTCGCGCTCGACACCGGGTATTTGCCTTGAAGACGCGGCCGTCCGCCAATCCGAGGTCTGTGCCAGCCTTTGACCCGCTCGAGGGCTTGACGGACGCGCCATTCCTTCCGCATGAATCACGGGAAAGCGTTACATACCCATGCGTTGATCCTCAACCTCGATCGTTGACCTTCGTTACTATTGCCGATAGAATGTTTCCTCTCGATAGGTGAGGTGAGGTTATGTTCGATATTAGAAAAGCCACGCAGGTCGCGGCTTACCTTCTCTGGAAGAGAGGAGGCAAAATGTCGTACCTCAAGCTCATGAAGCTCATGTATCTGGCGGAAAAGCAGTTTCTGTTGGATCACGGCGAGCGGCTGACGGGTGACAAAATGGTGTCCATGCCCAAGGGGCCCGTTCTTTCAGCCGTCTATGACTGCTTCATTGGCGGACAAGAGCCGTACTGGAATTCTTGGATTAAAAATCCCGGCGATTACGATTTGTCTCTACGTTCCGACATCAGCAACAGGGTCAATGAAGATGACCCGTTGGACACGTTTGATGAACTGTCTTTGGCCGACCAGAGTGTTCTCGATAAGGTTTATTCCGAATATGGCAGGATGAACCGTTGGAAGCTTGTTGAGCTGTTGCACAATCCGGTCTATTGCCCCGAATGGGAAGATCCGCAGGGGTCGTCTTACCCCATACCGCCGTCTTCTCTCTTGATGAAGAACGGGAAGACAAAAGCGGAAGCCGATGCCATCCTGCAAAAATTGGCTGAAGAGGATGACCTGCAGACCGTTACCCGGGGACTGGCATGAC
>ENA-UERG01000923-UERG01000923.1-human-gut-metagenome-genome-assembly--contig:-NODE-923-length-26829-cov-27.555547_pt1 | contig 26829 bp, 25 predicted proteins | sample MGYA00242954_ERZ507954 | MGnify/ENA primary metagenome ERZ507954 (study PRJEB26167, sample SAMN06115478) | human gut metagenome | host: Homo sapiens | place: China:Sichuan | collected 2015-01-21... | reverse complement strand
GTCTCATCTTGTCGTATTCCCGTCTTCGTCTGTCCTCGCCACTTTTAACCAAAATGAGGAAAGTAACTGATAACCAGCAAACTTTCCTCATTCTTCTCTCAAACACTTTTTATATGTACTTTCACGATGCAAAAATAATAGATTCTTTTGGACTGGCAATGACTCTGGGAGGGGTTTAACCCAACAATAACTTTCTGAAAGCTGTCCTTAATGTTGAAATAACATAAATTTATCAGAAACCCTGCAAAAAGCATAAAATGTAAGCCATTCATTCGTTTATCTCAACTTTATTTTGTAATTTCGCAGCGAAATAGAAAATTCAGTATTTCTTAGATAATCATAGAATAAACAATAGAATAAAAATATAAATCAGTTATGATGAAATCAACTAAAATGAGCCTCCGGGCTCTTACGTTTAGTGCGGCACTCTGTGCTTCGCTCGGAACATCGCTTTCTGCCCTTGCCGAGACCATCGAAGTGCAGAAGCTGAAACATGCGGGTCCTTATCCTGTAGCTACCCCTTGGATGGCGGATAGCGTGAATGTGAAGGGGGAGAAATTCTCGATGGAAGGTGTGCTCGACTCTCCGCTCTCGTTTACCTTATTGAATAATGGTAAGGAGGTGGCAGCTTCTCAGCTCCTGGCTGATAGCAGGCAGAATGCTCTTCACCTGGCTTCGTTCACCATATCGAACACTAGCCGTACCCAGGCAACCATCGAGGTGAAGGGATTGAAGCAGTATCGCCTCTTTGTGGATGGAGAGCAGGTGAAAGTGAATGGCGATAAGGCGGAGACTGTCCTGATGCCTTCTACTCATACCGTAGTAATCAAGTACCTCACTGCTTCATCAGTCGATGCTTCCGCTTCTGAAAAGAATGCATCAGAAAAATCATCTTCTTCAGAAAAGAAAGCTGATCAGAATTTCAAGATCAGCATTACTGCGGCAGACGGCAAGCAGCTGAGTGTGGGCGAATCTTCTGCCAGCACCAAGCGTACCTTTAATATATACGATGTAATCTGCATGCCTAACTATGCGAGCGTTCAGATGTCGCCAAACGGCAAGTTCATGGTCGTGAGCAAGACTTGGGTGGATCGTCAGGGCAAGAACCATAGTGTCAATGAATTGAGAAATTGTCAGAACAACAAGGTGGTTGCTTCTTTCGAGGAAAGTGTAAGATGGATGCCTCGCACTAACAAACTGTATTTTACCGAGAAGGCGAGCGACAGTTCCATTGCCGGCGAAGGAAAGGCAGATGGCGAAGTTCAGCTGATTACCATCAATCCGATGAATATGGAGCGAGAGGTGTTGGCGGCAAACATTCCGGAGGGATGGTTCCAGTTTACTCCAGATGAGAAATCGCTCATCTATACGCTCTATGAGGAAGGCAGAAAGAAGGACCCTCAGGTGTACGATGTAAAGGAACCTGATGACCGCCAGCCTGGATGGAGAACCCGCAGCTATCTGGCTAAGTATGATCTGGCTTCAGGCATTCTCCAGCCGCTTACCTTCGGCTACCATAATGTTTATCTCAACGATATTTCCGCAGATTCCCGCTATCTGCTCATCGGCAAGAGCGAGGAGCGCCTTACCAAGCGTCCTACTACTCTCAACTCGCTCTATCGTCTCGATCTGAACGATATGAGTGTTGAGGCGCTGGTAGAGAAGGGTGAGTTCCTGAACAGTGCCCAGTTCTCGCCAGACGGCAAGAGTATTCTCGTTACTGGTTCGCCTGAGGCTTTCGATGGAATTGGAAAGAATGTGGAGGAGGGACAGATTCCTAGCATGGTTGACACCCAGCTCTATCTGATGAATCTGGCGGATAAGAAGGTTCGCCCGATGACCAAGGATTTCAATCCTAACGTGCAGAGCGTGGATTGGAGTAAGGCGGATGGCAACATTTACTTCACAGCCGAGGATAAAGACTGCATGCATCTCTTCCAACTGAACCCTAAGTCGGGTAAGTTTACTTTGCTCAAGACTCCGGAGGAGAACATCAAGAGCTTCTCCATCGCAGCGGCTGCTCCGGAAATGGCATTCTCTGGACAGAGCGCATCCAATGCCGACCGACTCTACAAGATGAGCACCAAGGCGCAGAAGTCGCTGCTCGTAGATGATCTCAGTGCCCGCCTGCTGAAAGACATCGAGCTGGGCGAGTGCAAGGCTTGGAACTTCGTGAATTCCCGTGGCGACACTCTTTGCTGCCGTTACTATCTGCCACCTCATTTCGATGCTTCCAAGAAGTATCCGATGGTGGTGAACTACTATGGTGGTTGCAGTCCTACCACCCGTATGTTCCAAAGCCGCTATCCTCATCATGTCTATGCAGCGATGGGGTATGTGGTGCTGGTAGTGAATCCGAGCGGTGCTACTGGTTTCGGTCAGAAGTTCTCTGCCCGCCACGTGGATACTGCCGGCGAGGGAGTGGCTGAGGATATTATCTCCAGTACCCAGGCTTTCTGCGATGAGCATAGTTTCGTAAACCGCAAGAAGATTGGTTGTATCGGCGCCAGCTACGGTGGCTTTATGACTCAGTATCTTCAGACCAAGACCGATCTCTTTGCCGCAGCTATTTCTCATGCAGGCATCAGCGATCATACCAGCTATTGGGGCGAAGGCTATTGGGGATACAGCTACAGCGAGGTTTCCATGGCGAACGAGTATCCTTGGACCAACAAGCATCTCTTCGTAGATCAGAGTCCGCTCTACAATGCAGACAAGATTCATACTCCATTGCTCTTCGTGCATGGAACAGCCGATAACAATGTGCCTGTGGGAGAGAGTATTCAGCTCTATACGGCTTTGAAGCTCCTTGGCCGTCCAACGGCGATGGTTCTGGTAGATGGTCAGGATCACCACATCATCGATTATGAAAAGCGCATCAAGTGGCAGAACACCATCTTCGCATGGTTTGCCAAGTGGCTGCAGGATGATGGCAGCTGGTGGAAAGAAATGTATGGAGAGGAAAATATGTAGTTGAAGTCTCGGCAGAAATGCCAGCTTCAGCCTCTATCAAATAAAAAAGAGATTATATTCCTGTTTTGCTGGGAATATAATCTCTTTTTGTTTTTCTTATTTCTTATTGCTCAGTGAAATCATCAGGGAGATGAAGGCGAAGGAAATGCCCACGATGCAGACTCCCAGCCAGTCGGCTTGGGTCCACACGTATCCGGCACAGAACGTACCGAGCGAACCACCGATGAAATAGGTCGTCATGAAGATGGTATTGGCGCGGTTGGAAGCCTGCGGAATCTCCTGCAGGCAGCCGCTCTGATTGCTGAGCTGCTGACATTGCAGTCCGATATCTACCAGGATGATGGCTGCGATGAGTCCTGCGTAGGTGTCTCCGAAGAGGAGGGCTATTGCCCAGGCGATGATCTGCATGGCTGCTCCGAAGAGGCTGAACTTGTGGATTCCGAACCTTGGAACCAGCTTTCCTACGCTGCTGGCTGCCACGGCTCCCATGATTCCGCAGAGTCCGAGCATTCCCACCATATCGCTGCCTGCATTGAAAGGAGGCTGGGCAAGATGGAAGGCGAGGCACGACCATATCGCCATCATGCTTCCGAAACCGAAGGCGGCACGGATGGAGTAGATGCGAATGGAAGGGTGGAGGATGAAGATCTCAGCCACGGTAGTCATCAGTCCTCTGTAATTACCCACATAGTTGCGCTTCATCTCAGGCATCATCAGCATCATGATTCCCATGCAGACCACCATAACGAGGGCGGCGATGAAGAACATCTCCCGCCATCCCAGCCATTCGCCGATGTAACCGCTGATTACTCGCGAGGCAAGAATACCCGTGAGCAGTCCGGAGAGCACAAAGCCCATGTTCCTGCTCTTGTTTTCGGGTGTGGAGAACTGTCCGGCTATCGGGATGAAGAACTGGGGAATCACGGAACAGGCACCTATGAGCAGGGAAGCTCCCCAGAGCATCCATACGTTTTGTGCCACAGCCATCACGATTGCCATCAAGGCTGCGATGGTCATGTTCACGAGGATGAGTTTCTTGCGCGAAAACATGTCGCCCATAGGGATGAGAAAGAACAGTCCCAGCGCATAACCTATCTGGGTAATCACGGTGATGAGGTTGGCGCTCTGCTCGGTAATGTTCAGATCGTGGCGGATCAGTTCGAGAAGCGGCTGGTTGTAGTAGCAGTTGGCTACTGTGAGTCCTGCGATGATAGACATCATCAGGAGAATGCTGCGGGGAATGCCCTGATTTTCTTTTAGCTGTATCATTTTTCTGTTTATCAAAGAATCTTTTTCGAGTGCAAAGTTACAGAAAAGTTTGCTGCCAGCCAAGTTTTGAGGCTTGATTTCTTAGAAAAAGTTTCTGCATTCTTCCTCGCGCGTACCTTATTATATGTATATAGTTCGGCTTTGCCGGGGTGTTGGCGCGCACCTTTGTTACGCTAAAAAACACCGAAAAGTGTTAAAATCGGGCTGTTTTCGGACACACTAAAAACTTTAACTTTCGTTAGCACTTTGTAAATGACTGAATATCAATAGATTGTGATTTTGTTACAAAATACCCCTAAAAAAAAACACAAAAAAAAGTTCGCCGTATCAAAAAAATGCTTACCTTTGCATCAGTTTTAATAAACGAATGATTGTTTTACAGATTTAAAAAGCAAAGAAAATGAAGAAATTAGTTTTTATGTTCGTAGCTATCGCAGCTATCTCTTTCGCATCATGTGGTAACAAAACAGCTCAGACAGCAGCTACTGCTGATTCTGACACAGCTGTAGTTGATTCAGCTGCTGATTCAGTTGCTGTTGATACAGCTGCTGCTGCTACAGATTCAGTTAAGTAATTTAGAATTACTTGCGAACGAAAAATGAGAGAAACAACCGCTGGACTTCGGTCTAGCGGCTTTTTCGTTTTATAGAGACTATGTTTCATTTTTTAGGTTGCTGAACTTTCGCCTGTGGTTTAAGTACGGGCTGAAGGCCCAAAAGCTCCTAGCCCAGGCAACGCCCTGGGTATAATAGCAATTTGCGAGGCGCCCTGTAAGGGCAAAAGCTTTGTTAATTGTCTGATATTTGAAAGCTTTTGCCCTTACAGGGCGACAGGTTTGCGTCCGTAATTACCCAGGGCGCTGCCCTGGGCTAGGAGCTTCTGCCCTTTCAGGGCGTATGGCGCTTACTTGTGAAAGTTCAGTTCGGTTACCTTTTAGAAATATTAGAAAAAGATAAATATATGATAGATTCAAGTGCCTTCCAAGGCAAAAAGGCAGCCTACTATACGCTGGGCTGCAAACTCAATTTCTCGGAAACCTCCACTTTCGGCAAGATGCTCGAAGATATGGGCGTCATTACGGCACAGAAGGGGGAGAAAGCAGACATTTGTCTCATCAATACTTGCTCGGTGACTGAAGTTGCCGATCATAAGTGCCGTCAGGCTATCCATCGTATGGTGCGACAGAATCCTGGTGCCTTCGTCATCGTCACCGGTTGCTACGCGCAGCTGGAGTCAGAGAATGTGAGCAAGATAGAAGGTGTTGACCTGGTGTTGGGCGCCAACGAGAAGGCCCACTTGATTCAGTATCTCAGCGATGCATGGGCCAAGAAGTTTGCCGCAGAAAACGGACTTCCTGTCACCGGCGAGAACCTGGAGCCTTCTGATTCTGCGCTTCATCAGCACCACAGCGTGAAGACCAAGGAGATCAAGACCTTCCAGCCTTCATGTTCCCGTGGCAACCGTACCCGCTACTTCCTGAAGGTGCAGGATGGTTGCAACTACTACTGCACCTATTGCACCATTCCTTTCGCCCGTGGCAATTCCCGCAACCCAAGCATCGAGTCGCTCGTGGCTCAGTGTGAGCAGGCGGCAGCTGAGGGCGGCAAGGAAATCGTGATTACCGGTGTGAATATCGGTGACTTCGGACAGACCACCCATGAGCGTTTCCTCGACCTTGTGAAGGCGATGGACCAGGTGGAAGGCATCAAGCGTTACCGTATCTCCAGTCTGGAACCGGATCTCTGCGATGATGACCTCATCGCCTACTGTGCCGAGAGCCGTGCCTTCATGCCTCACTTCCATATTCCGCTGCAGAGCGGAAGCGATGAGGTGCTCAAGCTGATGCACCGCCGTTACGACAAGGCGCTCTTCGCCCACAAGGTGAACCTGATCAAGGAGAAGATGCCTGATGCGTTTATCGGCGTAGATGTGATGGTGGGCTGTCGTGGTGAAACTCCGGAGTGCTTTGAGGAGTGCTATGAGTTCCTGAAGAGCCTGCCTGTTACGCAGCTCCACGTGTTCCCATACTCCGAGCGTCCTGGAACAGCAGCCTTGAAGATTCCATACGTGGTAGATGAGAAGGAGAAGAAGCTGCGCTCCAAGCGTCTCCTTGAGTTGAGCGACCAGAAGACTCAGGAGTTCTATGCCCAGTACATCGGTACCGAGGCAGAGGTGCTCTTCGAGAAGGCGCCAAGAGGCAAGGCAATGCATGGTTTCACCAAGAACTATGTTCGTGTGGAACTTTCGCCAGCTCTCGCCAAGGAGGAATACGACAATCAGCTCATCAAGGTTCGTCTGGGTGGTTTCAATCACGACAAGACGGCATTGAAGGCAGAATTGATTTGATAGTTCAAAGTGAAGGCTGATCATAAAGTTCAAAGTTCAAACCTCAAAGTTCAATGTACTACAATGATTTTGGCTCCTGGATCCGGAAGCAGTTTCCTGACTTCCGGGTTCAGAAGATTTCGATAGATGCAGGATTCTCCTGTCCTAACAGGGATGGAAGAATCTCGAGCGGAGGATGCACGTACTGCGACAACCGTACGTTCAATCCCAGCTATTGCGACCGCAGGAAGTCGATAACGGAGCAGTTGGAGGAGGGCAAGGCCTTCTTCAGCAGGAAGTATCCGGATATGAAGTATCTGGCTTATTTCCAGGCTTATACCAATACCTACGCCAAAGTGGAACTTCTCCGTCAGATGTACGAGGAGGCGCTGCAGGTAGAGGATGTGGTAGGAATCGTGATAGGAACCCGTCCTGATTGCGTGAGCGATGAATTGCTGGATTATCTCGAGGCGTTGAACCGGCGCACCTTCGTACTGGTGGAGTATGGCATTGAGAGTGCCAACGATGAGACCCTGAAGCGCATCAACCGTGGTCATGATTTCGCCTGCTGCCGGGATGCGGTGGAGCGAACCCACGCCAGGGGAATCCTCACGGGTGCCCACATCATCATCGGCTTGCCGGGTGAGGATGCGGCAGAGAGTCTCCGTCAGGCGCCCATCATCTCTTCTCTTCCCATCGACATCCTGAAGATTCACCAGATGCAGATCATCAAGGGAACCCGCCTGGCACAGGAGTATGCAGAGCATCCCTTCCACGTCTATACGGTGGAGGAATACATCGATGTCATCGTAAAATACATCCGGCTCTTGAGAAAGGACCTGGTGCTGGAGCGGTTCGTCAGCCAGTCGCCTAAGGAACTGCTCGTTGCACCGAAATGGGGACTCAAGAACTATGAGTTTACCAATCTCCTGAATAATAAGTTAAAGAGTTTACAGTAAAATATGGCTAAAGTTGCAATCGTAATATTAAACTGGAATGGGCAGAAGATGCTTGCCAAGTATCTGCCTAATGTCGTGGAGTATTCACGGCAGGATGCTGAGATATGGGTGGCTGACAACAATTCGTCAGACCAGTCAATGCTTCTCCTGGAGACTCAGTTTCCCCACGTCAAGACCATCGTGCTGGAGCAGAACTTCGGCTTTGCCGAGGGCTACAACCGTGCGCTGGAGCAGATAGAGGCAGAGTATTATGTTCTCCTGAACAGCGATGTGGAGGTGGCTCATCACTGGCTCACTCCGCTCATCGAGTTCATGGATTCCCATCCCCAGGTGGCAGCCTGCCAGCCAAAGCTCCTGGCGGAATACGACAAGGATATGTTTGAGTATGCGGGAGCCTGCGGCGGTTTCCTCGACAAGTTCGGCTATCCGTTCTGCCGCGGCCGCATCTTCGAGACCGTGGAGCGCGACAACGGACAGTATGATTACCAGCAGGAGGTGCTCTGGGCTACGGGTGCCTGCATGATGATCCGTGCCAAGGATTATTGGGAGGCAGGCGGACTGGATGGCCGCTTCTTTGCCCATAACGAGGAAATAGACCTTTGCTGGCGATTGCGCCTGATGGGTAGGAAGATCTACTGCATTCCGGAGAGTGAAGTCTATCACGTGGGTGGTGGAACCTTACCGAAGAGCAATCCGATGAAGACTTTCCTGAATTTCAGAAACAATCTAACGATGCTCTATAAGAATCTGAGCGATAAAGAATTATCTCATGTTATGAGAGTGAGATGGTTCCTGGATTATTTGGCTGCTTTCGAGATGCTGATCCTGAAACGCAACCTGGGCGATTTCAAGGCAATCTTCAAGGCACGCAGGGCTTTCCAGGTATGGAAGCACGATTTCGATGAAGACCGCAAGAAGATTCAGGAGAATAGAGTGGAGGAAAAGATACCGCAGGTTTTCGATTGCTCCATCCTCTGGCAGTATTACGCCAGGGGCAAGAAACTCTTTTCGAAGCTGTAAGAAGACAATAAAACAAACTTAAAAATAAGAATCTATGATGAAGAAACAAATGATGATGGCGCTCGTGTCGCTGATGGCTTTGACAGCCCAGGCACAGGCGAATTTCAATGTGACGGTGACCAATCCGTCAAAGATGGTGAAGACAGATCAGCCGGTGGTAATCGACCTCAGCAAGCTGGGAAGCATCGGCGAGATTCAGCGTGCGGTGGTAACCGTGGATGGAAAGGAGATTCCTTCACAGCTCGACGACACCAACCGCGACTGTACCAATGATGAACTCTGCTTCCTGCTCGATCTCGGCAAGAAGGAAACCAAGAACTGCCAGGTGCAGCTCTTTACCGAGGGCGAACAGGCGCAGTATCCTGCCCGTACCTTCGCCGAACTCTGTCTGCCTAGCAAGAACAAGAAGCTTGCCAAGAACAGACAGGACATCTATCTGCGAAGCATCTCCTTCGACAAGAAGACCAAGGATGTCTATCACTATGTTCATTCCCACGGTGTCTGCTTCGAGAGCGAACTGGTTGCCATGCGCATCTATTTCGACCAGCGACAGACCATCGACCTCTACGGTAAGATCAACAAGGGACTGGTAATCTACGACACACAGTTCTATCCATCCGAAGAACAGCTACAGGCTGGTTCTGGTGACGACTGCCTCTGGGTGGGAAATACCTACGGACTGGGAGCCTTGCGTGGTTGGGATGGCAAGGATCAGCTGCATCTCACCGATGTGAAGTATCAGGAGCAGCGCGTCATCTCCGAAGGTCCGCTCCGTGCCATCGTCGAGGTGGTGGATAACGGCTGGGTTCCGGCTCCGGGGCTGAAACCGCTGAATGCTACCATCCGCTACACTATCTATGCCGGTCATCGTGATTTCGATGTAGATGTGTTCTTCAATAAGGATGCTTCTGATTATCAGTTTGCTACCGGACTCATCAATGTAAAGGGATCCAGCGAGTTTGCCGACGGCAAGGGACTGCGTGGCTGCTACGGCAGCGACTGGCCTACAGGCAAGGATGACGGCAAGCACAAGTTGGAAACCGTAGGCTTGGGAATCTACGTGCCGCAGAGCGCCCTGGTGAGCCAGGAACCAGCCAACAAGGACTGCTACACCCAGGTGGTGAAGCCTTCCGGCAAGAAGCTGAGCTACAAGCTCGCCTATACCAGTGCCAACGAAACCTATGGTTTCAAGGGCGAGAAAGAATGGTATCAGTGGTTGAAGGAGTGGAAGAAGCAGATCGAGGAACCCGTGAAGGTTTCCGTTTCCTGCACGATTCGATAGTAGGGAGCTAACTCCTTGACTCCTCAATAAACGACAGAATATTGCACAGATAGCCAATAGTGAGTAAAAGTGTTAGCATTTTGCTCGCTATTGGCTGTTTTTTATTATTTTTTTGAGATTTTGCTTGGTAATTTAAATATTTTTTAGTATTTTTGCAGTCGTAACCAGAAGACTTTAAAATTACGTGAAAAGAATATTTGATTATATCGTCATATTAGCATTTATTATGCTCTGTTCGGCCTGCGAGTTCAAGTTCAAGCCGAACGAGGAGGCTGACGCTGTCCCTTTAACGGTGCAGCGCTACGACCGTCTGCAAAGCAGATACCTTACCACCGGTGATTTCTCTGCCCTTCAGCAGATGAATACCGACTATCCGATAGAAACCCGAACACTGATAGAGAAGATGCTGCAGCTTGGCACCATTACCGACGCCAATATCAGCAACCGTTTCCTGATGTTCTATCAGGATTCCACCCTCCAGTCGCTTATCGCAGATGCTGAGGCCATGTATGCGAATATGGACGACATCAACGAGCAGCTGAAGAAGTCGTTCGGCCGTCTGCACGACTGGCTGCCTGAGCTTCAGCAGCCATACTTCTATGCCCAGATTGGTGCGCTCGACCAGAGCATCGTGGTAGGTGAACATTCGGTAGGTATTTCACTGGATAAGTATCTGGGTCCGGAATATCCGCTCTACAAGAAATTCTATACAGCCCAGCAGCGTGCTACCATGCAGCGCGAGTATATCGTGCCCGACTGCCTCACCTTCTATCTGCTGAGCATCTATCCGATGAAGGATTTCGATACCCGTCCGCAGCTGGACCGCGACCTGCACATGGGCAAGATCATGTGGACCGTGAACAAGGCATTGGGTAAGGATATCCTGGACACCAAGTATGTGAAGACCATCCAGGCTTATGTGAAGCGCAATCCGAAAATCACCGTCAAGGAACTGCTGGAAGACGAGGACTATTCGCCTATCGAAGCGCTGCATAAGGACTAATCAGCAGGATAAGGACTAATCGGATAAGGATTAGTCTGCTGCTGGATGAAGCAGGAAAAACAAAAGCATTCAATACAATACATGAAAAGATTTTCAATTTTTGTTGCAACGATGATGATGGCATCAGTAATGCAGGCAGCTGAGAAGCTCGATTTGAAGTCGATTACTTCAGGTGCATTCTCTGCCTCATACGTTACAGGAATCAACCCTATTGAGGGTACTGATCTCTATGCTTCCATCAGTTCTGATGGCAAGCAGGTAGTAAGTTATTCTTTCAAGACTGGCAAACAGGTGGCTGTGCTCTTCGACGTTGAGGCTGCCAAGGCTCCGATGAAGTCGGTAGAGGGCTACGTGATGAGCCCGGATGGCAAGAAGATGCTCGTCTTCACCAAGAGCAAGGCGGTGTATCGCCGTTCGTTCAAGGCTGAGTACTTCATCTATGATATTGCCCGCAAGACCATCAAGAAGCTTTCTGAGGGCGAGAACCAGCAGGTGGCTACCTGGTCGCCGGATTCACGTCACATCGCCTTCGTCAAGGACAACAACATCTTCGTAACTGATGGCGAGAAGGAAGTGCAGGTTACCAAGGACGGAAAGTTCAATGAAGTGATCAATGGTATTCCCGACTGGGTATATGAGGAGGAGTTTGCCTTCAACCGTGCCTTCGCCTGGAATGCTGACGGAACCTCACTCGGCTGGATCCGTTTCGACGAAAGCCACGTGAAGACCTATTCGCTCCAGCTCTTCGAAGGCGCCAAGCCTACCCGCAGTGAGTTCCACGATTATCCGGGAGAGTATTCCTACAAGTATCCTAAGGCTGGACAGGACAACTCCAAGGTGAGCCTCTGGAGCTACGATATGAAGACGGGCAAGACCCTCGCACTGGATGTTCCGGTAGATGCAGACGGCTACTATCCTCGCATCAAGACCACTCCAGACGCCAACAGTCTCATCGTCTATACGATGAACCGCCACCAGGACGATATGCGCCTCTATTCCGTGAATCCATTCACCGGCAAGAGCAAGCAGATCATCCAGGAAAGCGTGCCTAAGTTCATCAAGGAAGAGGTGATGGAGAACAGCATCGTGGGCAAGAAGAACATCCTGCTCCCTAGCGACCGCGACGGCTACATGCACCTTTATCTCTATGATATGAAAGGCAAGCTGATCCGCCAGGTAGAGAAGGGCAACTACGATGTTACCGCCATCTACGGCATGGATGAGAAGACCGGCGACATCTATTTCCAGGCAGCCATGCTCAATGCACACGACCGCCAGGTTTATGTGGCTCACAAGAACGGCAAGGTGGAGCGACTCACTTCTGAGGAGGGTTCCAACTCGGCTTACTTCTCAGGCGATTACCGCTATTTCGTGAACAACTGGAGCAGCTACAGCCATCCATACGTTTACACCGTACGCAACAACAAGGGTAAGGTGATCAAGACCCTGGAGGACAACAAGAAGCTGTTGGAGAAAACCAAGCAGTATAACTGGGGCAAGCGCGAAACCTTCACCTTCACTACATCAGAGGGCGTGAAGCTCGACGGATGGATGGTGAAGCCGGTAGATTTCGACGCCAGCAAGAAGTATCCGGTCATCCTCTTCCAGTATTCCGGTCCGGGCAGCCAGCAGGTGCTCAATTCCTGGAGCACGGGAAGCATGGGTTCCGGTGGAGCCTTCGATTACTATCTGGCTCAGGAGGGATTCATCGTGGTTTGTGTAGATGGTCGTGGAACCGGTGCCCGTGGTGCTGAGTTCGAGAAGTGTACCTATCTGCGCCTCGGCGACCTGGAGTCAAAGGATCAGGTGGAGACAGCGCTCTATATGGGCAGTCTGCCATACGTGGATAAGGACAACATCGGTATCTGGGGATGGAGCTATGGTGGTTTCAATACCCTGATGAGTATGAGCGAAGGCCGCCCTGTGTTCAAGGCTGGTGTGGCTGTTGCGCCTCCTACCTGCTACCGCTTCTATGATACGGTCTATACCGAGCGTTACATGCGTACTCCTCAGGAGAACGAGGAGGGTTACAAGGTAAACCCAATCGAGCGTGCCGACAAGCAGCATGGTGCCTTGCTTATCTGTCATGGACTGGCAGATGACAATGTTCATCCACAGAACACCTTCGAGTATTCAGAGGCATTGGTTCAGGCAGACAAGGATTTCAAGGAGCTTTGGTACACCAACCGCAACCACGGCATTTCGGGAGGTAACACCCGCAATCATCTCCTGCGCCAGATTACCAACTGGTTTAAGGATAAAATGAAATAAAGACATCAGGTTTATTCCTATAAAAAAAGCCCCCGGAGGTTTCACAACTTCCGGGGGCTTTTGCCCTTTTGGAGATTTCACAACTTCCTAGGGGCTGAACTAAACTACATTCAGCGGTAATCTAGTACCGCTGACGCCCTAAAAAATAATTTTTAATATAGGTATTAACTACTAAATATTTTTTAAAAACTTCTTTTCTTTATGCTTCAGCTTTTTTCTTGGCTTCCGCCTTTTTCTGCTTCAGTTCTGCCTTCTTCTGCTTCACTTCGGCTTTTCTCTGCTTCAGCTGGCTCTTCACTTCTGCTTTCTTCTGCTTCAGCTGAGCCTTTGCCTCCTTCTTTTCAGCCTTTCTTTCAGCCTTGGTCTTTGGCTCCTCCATGTCGCTTGGCTCTACCGCCTTGAACATGAACTTGCTCTCGTCGATGTTCTTCATCTGCCATGGAGTAGGGAGGTCCTTCGGCTTCTCGCCGTTCTTCAGGCGCTTTGCCTTCGCCTGCTTGGTGTAACGGTCGTGCAGCTTGGTCCATTTCTTCTCCGCCTTCTTGAAGTTGCGGTCGAAGATCACGATGCAGGTTCTCTTGGGTGCACCGATCGACTCCAGGTATTCCTTCAGCTGCAGGGAGTAGTTCTCTCTGTTGTCCAGGAAGAGCTTCTTGTGAGTCAGATATACTGAATCAACTCTCTGCACGCTGGTCATATACACCGTAGAGTCGCTGAACGACGATGCGAAACCGAACATATATGCAGTTGTCGGATCATTCTTGGCGTGAGCCGTGAATGAAGAGATGGCTGCGATAGCCAGTGCTAATGCGATTTTTAAAACTTTCATTTATTCTTTTCTATACTTATGTTTTGCGCTTACTGTCCCAGATAGGATTTCAGCAGTTTATTCTTCGTGTTGTGTCTGAGTCGGCGCAGGGCTTTCTCCTTGATCTGCCTTACACGCTCCCTCGTCAGGTTGTACTTTTCACCTATCTCATCCAGGGTCATTTCCGGCGAGCCGTCTATTCCGAAGAATGCTCTCAGCACCTTCTGCTCCTTGTCGGTGAGCAGCTTCAGTATGCGGCTAACCTCCGCCTTGAGCGATTCTATGGCGAGTTCCCTGTCGGTATTGGATGAGTCGCCAGCCAGGAAGTCGATCATGCTGCTGTCCTCGCCGTCGGCGATAGGTGCATCCATGCTCACGTGGCGTGAGTTCGCCTTCATGGCGTCTGCAATCTTGTCTTCGGGCAAATCCACACGCTCGGCAATCTCATCCACGCTCGGCTTGCGCTCGTGTTCCTGCTCGAACTTGTTGAGTTCCCTTGTTATCTTGTTGACGCTACCCACCTGGTTGAGGGGGAGGCGTACCAGTCTGCTCTGCTCAGCTATAGCCTGCAGAATGCTCTGTCTGATCCACCAAACGGCATACGAGATGAACTTGAAGCCGCGTGTTTCATCAAATTTTTCTGCAGCTTTGATAAGCCCAACGTTTCCTTCGTTGATAAGGTCAGGTAAGCTGAGTCCCTGATTCTGATATTGCTTGGCAACAGATACCACGAATCTCAGGTTGGCTTTGGTCAATCTCTCCAGGGCTCTCTTGTCCCCTTTTCTTATGCGCTGTGCGAGTTCCACTTCCTGGTCGGTTGTCAGGAGCTCCTCGTGTCCAATTTCTTGGAGATATTTGTCCAACGATGCGCTTTCGCGATTCGTTATAGACTTTGAAATTTTCAGTTGTCTCATGGTAGCAATTTAATTTTGTAGATGCAAAAGTACACTTTTTGTTTGGAAAAACAAAAAAAATAGCAGATATTTTTCAAAATACCTGCTATTTTGTCATTTTTTATCTTTTCAGAGGGGATTAAGTTCTCTTTTCTTAGGAACTTCAGCCGGTTCATCCGGTGGTAGGCGCCCCTCAGCCGATTAGTCCTTCTGCAGTGGAACAGCGAAGTAAGCCTTCTTGCCTGTAGGCCATACACCCTGGATGTAGAGCACAGGATCCTTGCTGGTAGAAGCACTCTTCACAGCCTTCTGCAGGTCGTCGAGCGATGTGATGTTGCTGTCGTTGATGCGCTGGATAATGAATCCGCGTGAAACGCCGGCATCCTTCAGGGCTCCGCTGTTCACCTTCATCACCTCTACACCATACTTGATGCTGAGCTGGTTCTTCTGGCTCTCTGTAACAGGACGGAAGGTTCCGCCGAGCACGTCGAGGTCTGCGCTCTTGATCACTGAGGTGTTGCCCTGGGCATTCTTCAGGGTGATGGTCTTGGTGGTCTCCTTCTTGTTGCGCAGGTAGGTGATGCTCATCTTGTCGCCAGGGCGCTTGCCGTTGAGCGACTCCTGCAGTTCTGCCATCTTGGTCACCTTCTTGCCATCTACCTTGGTAATCACGTCGCCTTCCTTCAGTCCGGCAGCAGCACCGTTGCCGTCTTCATCTACCTTGGCGATATAGACACCCTCGTTGGTTCCCAGGTTCACGTCCTTGCCGTTTTCCTTCTGGGCGTTGATGTAGTTGAGCACGTCGCTACCCTGGATGCTCAGCATCACGCGCTGTACGCTTCCGTACTTCTTCAGGTCATCCACCACCTTGTTCATGATAGAGGTAGGAATGGCGAAACCGTAGCCTGAGTAGGAACCGGTCTGGGAGTAGAGCATGGCGTTGATGCCCACCAGCTCACCCTGGGTGTTGACGAGTGCGCCGCCTGAGTTACCTGCGTTGATGGCAGCATCGGTCTGGATGAAACTCTCCACGCCGTTGGCTCCGAGCGAACGTGCCTTGGCAGAGATGATACCTGCGGTAACGGTATTGTTGAGTCCGAATGGATTGCCCACTGCGATGACCCATTCGCCCACCTTCACATTGTCGCTGTTGGCGATAGGCAGGGTAGGCAGGTTCTTGCCATCCACCTTGATGAGGGCGAGGTCGGTGCTCTTGTCGGTACCGATGATGCGTGCAGAGTATTCGCGGTTGTCGTTCAGGGTCACGGTCAGCTCATCTGCGCCTTCCACCACGTGGTTGTTGGTTACGATGTATCCGTCTGAGCTGATGATTACGCCCGAACCTGTAGCCTCTCTCTTAGGAGTCTGCACCTGCTGCTTGCGTGTGCCGCCCTGACCTCCTGGATTGCCGAAGAATCCGAATGGGTCGAAGAATCCGCCGAATGGGTCGCTCTGAACATCTACGGTCTTCACTTTCGAGTTCTGTACGTATTTGATATGTACCACGGCAGGCAGAGCCTTCTCTGCTGCGTAAGTGAGATCAACTGGTTGACCTGGTGCTGTAGCTGTTACAGCTGGTGAAGCGTTCACCTTCATGAAAGCACCTGTTGAGAATGCTAGCGAACCTACGCATAGCACTGCCATTACATAATTAGTTACCTTTTTCATGTTTAATATCCTTTTTATTATTATTTCCTTTTTATTGTTACGCCTAGCCATCAGCCAAATCTATGCCAAAACCCTCGGGTCTGCCAAATCTGTCAGCTTCTTGCCTCAGCTTTTCGGTTGCAAATATAGAGTCATTTTTTGATATACGTATAACTTTGAGCCATTTTTTATTCCGTTTTAACATTTAAAATTAACACTTTAACGGCTCTTAAACAAGGATAGCCCTATTTTTACAATTATTTGCTACTTTTCTGAAAAATGATAGTTTTGTATATGAAATTAAAACTTCTTGATATGCAAACGAATGTGAACGAAACAAGAGAAAAAGATGACTGGAATGTCAGTCTTTCGGGATGAGAGAGTCGTAAAATCATCCCCAAAAAGCGAAAAGAGTTTAAAAACTCAGAGAAATTGGCGGTTAAGTCGAACTTTTTTGCTATCTTTGCATTTCGAAAGCAGTGCTCCGGCTTGTCGCTGGCATTCTCTACTGGGGGGTGCGAGAGGAAAGTCCGGGCAGCGTAGGGCATCCCACTTCCGAAAATAGAAGCTATTGGTGACAGTAGGTGTCGGTAGAAGAAAATTACCGCCCGAAACTTATTCCGTAGCGAAGTCAGGCTCCGGCAGGGCATCGTGGTTTAGTGTCGGGTAAGGGTGAGAAGGTGGTGTAAGAGACCACCAGCTGGCGGGTGATCGCCAGGCTGTGCCATCTGGGAGCTGTAAGCTCATGTAAACCGCAGATTGAGGGCGGCTCGTCCGATTGCCTTCGGGCTGCTGCGGAGGGTAGAGTGCTTGAGCCCAGGGGTGACTCTGGGACTAGATAAATGACAGGCGCCCGTATCGTTTCTGACGGTATGGGTACAGAACTCGGCTTATAGGAGCACTGCTTTCTTTCTTTTAGTTCTTTCTGCATCATATATATAATAAGGTATGGAGACATATATACCTGTCAATGCAATGTATGGTGCGGTGTTTCAAACCATTTAAAAATAACCAGCAATTATGAATCTTAGAGAACCGGAAAAGCAGATATTAGACGATTTTGAGCACAAGGTAACCAACAAGATGCAGAAGTATGGCGATGAGCCCGACTTCCCTAAGTTGGAAAATTACGGACTTACCCGCATGGAGCTGGATGACTATCTCTTCGATAAGCAGGCCATCCTCGACATGGGCGGTTCCAAGCGCACGCAGCTCACGGTGGGCGGTTTCATCACCGTCATCCCCGTATTGATCCTTTCCTGCTTCCCAGATAAGTCGCCTATCTATGAGAACGGCAAGGCGATGACCACCATCATCGCCATCATCATCGGTCTGCTGCTCGCCTGCTTCTGCAAGGCATTGCTCCAGATGGTGATCCTCTACCGTGTGAACAAGCACAAGGAAACGAAGATGGAGACCTTTATCAAGGCAGTACTCTTCTATGAAAAAAGATAATAACTTTAAAGCATTGAAGATATGAATTTACCTGATTTTATGGCTTATAAGGACAAATTCACTCAGAGTGCATTTGTCGAGAAGATTTCGCACGTGGCAAAGCGTGCAGGTGCCAAGATGGTTTATGCAGCTCTCATTCTCTATTATACGCTGGAGAGTGACAAGGTTGCGCTCAAGGACAAGGCGATGATTATCGGCGCCCTGGGTTACCTCATCAGTCCGCTCGATGTGATTCCCGATGCCATTCCGATAGCGGGACTGAGCGACGACCTGGCAGTGCTCATCTTCGTGCTTCATAAGGTATGGGGAGATGTTTCTGAGGATGCGAAGCAGAAGGCTCACGACAAGCTCGCACAGTGGTTTGATGAAGATGAGCTTCCTCAGGCAGAAGATCTCTTCAAGGAGAATCCGGAAGATACTCCGGTCTGATTCGTTTAGAATACATTCATTTTTCGGCACCCGTTTCTGAATTTCGATTCAGGACAATAGCAAAACGGCGGACTCTCACGAGCCCGCCGCTTCTATTAATAACTAATAAATGATTAAATCCTTTTATCTTTTTACGATTTTTATCTTTTTTATACGATACCCTGAGCCATCATAGCCTTAGCTACCTTCAGGAATCCGGCTACGTTAGCACCCTTTACGTAGTTTACGTAACCATCGTTCTCAGTACCGTACTTCACGCAGTTAGCGTGGATATCGTTCATGATGTCGTGGAGCTTGGCGTCAACCTCCTCGCGTGACCACTTCAGGCGCTCAGAGTTCTGGCTCATCTCAAGACCAGAAACAGCCACACCACCAGCGTTGGCAGCCTTACCTGGAGCGTAGAGGATCTTGGCATCCTGGAATACCTTGATAGCCTCTGGAGTAGTAGGCATGTTAGCACCCTCGCTTACAGCGAATACACCGTTTGCGATGAGAGCCTTGGCAGCCTCCTCGTTGATCTCGTTCTGAGTAGCAGATGGCAGTGCGATGTCAGCCTTCTCAAACCAAGGCTTAGCACCCGCAACATACTTCACGCCATATTTCTCAGCATATTCCTTGATACGGCCACGCTCTACGTTCTTGAGCTCCATGATGTAGTCGAGCTTCTCGCGGTCGATACCGTCTGGATCGTAGATGTAACCATCAGAGTCTGAACATGTAACAGGCTTAGCACCCAACTGGAGCAACTTCTCCATAGTGTACTGAGCAACGTTACCAGAACCAGAAACCAATACAGTCTTGCCCTTGATGTCGATGCCCTTGGTAGCGAGCATATTGCAGAGGAAGTAAACGTTACCGTAACCAGTAGCCTCAGGACGGATGAGAGAACCACCGAACTCCTGACCCTTACCGGTCAAGACACCCTGGAACTGGTGAGTCAACTTCTTGTACATACCGAAGAGGTAACCTACCTCACGGCCGCCTACACCGATATCGCCAGCAGGAACATCCTCGTCTGGACCCATGTGACGGTAAAGCTCAGTCATGAAAGCCTGGCAGAAACGCATCACCTCGTTGTTGCTCTTGCCACGTGGAGAGAAGTCAGAACCACCCTTTGCACCACCCATAGGGAGAGTAGTAAGAGAGTTCTTGAAAGTCTGCTCGAAAGCAAGGAACTTCAGGATACCCAAGTTTACAGACTTGTGGTAGCGAAGACCTCCCTTGTAAGGGCCGATTACGTTGTTGTGCTGAACGCGGTAACCCATGTTAGTCTGAACGTTACCCTTGTCATCTACCCAAGATACACGGAACTGGATGATGCGGTCTGGGATGCAGAGACGCTCGATGAGGTTTGCCTTCTCGAACTCAGGGTGCTTGTTGTACTCTTCCTCGATAGTACCGAGAACCTGACTAACAGCCTGGATGTACTCCGGCTCGTTTGGGAATCTTCTTTGGAGATTCGCGATTACTTCAGATGCTTTCATAATCTTTATCTTTTATTGTGTTTGAAATTTCTTTTTTCTTGTTTGCGCTTGCAAAGATATAGCTTTTTCTTGAAATAACCAACAAAAAGAAAGAAAAAATGCACAAAAAGCAGAAAAAAGACAATCTTTTAACTTTTCGTAAAGGTTCATGTAGCCTAATTGTGTGCGTACACCTTATTATATATATGATTTTCTCTATCTTTTTGTTTAGGTTTTGATATTTTTTCGTATCTTTGCATCGTGTAAGGAACTTCACGCAGGAGTCTTCTTCACAAGATTTTATAAAATATGAAAGATTATGCCAAGAGCTACAGGACCGATAGGTTATATAGAGCACCGATCTCCGATGAAAGATGAGACTGGCAAGTATTTGATTCATCCTCAGTTTGTATATAGGGATGTATATGATTTCAAGAATATGCGTGATGGTATGCGCCAGCACCATCAGATGGTTACCTCACAGTTTCTGGCAGCCATCCAGTCTATCAAGGATGAGACGATGATGGCACTTTCCAGTGGTATGGAGGTGAAGATAGGAGATATGTTCATCATCAAACCCAAGTTGAAATTGAGAGACCATAAGGATGATGATGGCAATATATATCATAAGGTGTATCATGAGGGTGAGCTGATTCCTGCCAATGAAGTGGTGATTGAGGGTTTTGAGGTGAAAACCACCCGTGAGTTTGATAAGGAGTTCTTTGTCAATTATGGTGGAAATTGCAGCCGTATTCCCTGGAAGGTAAGTTTCCCGCCTAAGGAGTCGGCTCAGGAACTACTGGACATCACCAATTTCTGCAAGAAGCATGGCTATATCACGGTAAAGGATTTGATGCGTCTTCATGGTGTTACCAAGTATCATGCCCAGAAGGTTCTGTCTGGCTATTGCGAGGGCGAGTTCCCGAAGATGACCCGAGAGCGCGAAGGCAGGGTCTTCATCTATCGTAGAATAGGAGTGTAAAAACGATAATTATCTACCGAAGAATAGGGGATAAAAAAGATAATGCAGAAAAATCCTTTCACAAAACTCTTCTTGTTGTTGATAAACAGAGAGTTAAGTGTGAAAGGACTTTTTTCTTATCCTACTTCCTTTACAAGATAGAGATTGCCGTCACGGGTATGTTCCGGTTTGCCGAAAAGATGGGTCAGGATCTTGCTGAAGGGATTCAGGGTGATATCCTGAACACCCTTGGCGTGTATCGTTCTCAGCTTTTTCAGGATGATGTCGGCGGTCATTTTCTCTCCCTTTTCCCCTCCTTCGGGAGTTCTGAAGTACGAGGCAACGGTTCTTTCCAGGTCTGTCTTGATATAGTAGGGCAGATTGTGTTCCTGCATCTCCTTTTCATCTTCCTTGGAGAAGAAGTAAGGCTCGCCATGCTCTACCTCATCTAATAGTTGGGCATAGATCTGGTCGTGCTCGATATCATCTACGTTGATCATCCCGTCGGGTTCCAGAATCAGGAATCTTCGGGAACCTGAGCGGTCGGTGAGAAGTTCACGCTGGTTGCTGGTGCCGGTGAATGAGGCGGAGCGGGGCAGACGGTTGAAGTTCTTCTTGTAGGCACCGATGAAGCTAGGCTTCATGGTTTGCATCAGGGTCTTCATCAGCGGCATCTTCTTCGGATTCTCCTTGTCCAGCTCATCATCGTTGATGATGGCAAACTCTACAATCTTTCTCTGTGCATTTCCCTTTTGGTTGAGTGAGAAATCATCCGTGTAGTAATCTCTTAACCCGTTGGGTAATAGGCTTCTGAGAAAAGTACTCTTGTGCAGTCCCTGTGTCGTTGAAACCAGGGTGAGCATTACGCTGTTGGCGTGCTTCTCGTCATATCCCGCCATCTGTGTCACCATGGCACGTAGCCAGATTCTTCCCATCTTCTGACAATAGTCAGAATGGTTGATGCGGCGCAGAAAGTCGCCGATTCTATCCTTTCCATCCCAGGTACCTCTCACCTGATTGATGTAGGAGCGGATAGGATGATAAGGTTGGGCGTACTTCGACTTGATGAGTCGCTCTACGAAGTGATCGCGCACAAAGATGCCAGCCTCCTGCACTTCGATGGCGATCGTGTTGATGGCATACTTGTCGATGATTTCGAAGTCATGCTTGATGGCATCTTCGGAGTCATGTCCTTCTGCTTCAGCCTTCTTGCGGTATTCAAAAACATCGGTGATGACATTGTATCGGAACTCGTAGTTCTCCAGCAGCCACTTCTGCATATCCGCGATAGGGCGGAGGTAGTTGCGGCTACGTTTCTTGTACTGTGCCTCTTCGTCGGCAACTTTCTGTTCCTTCTCCTTTCTGAAGTCCTCTTTCTGCTTTTGGAGGTTGTCTTTTTCCTGTTGAAGGTTTTCTTTCAGCAGATCATTCTGCTTTTCGAGTGCTGCGACATACTGAGTATCGTCGATCAGTCTCTTCAGTGTTCTTTTGATATTCATATATATAATCGGTTAAATTCGTTTATTGAGTAATATCATTGCAAAGATACAACAATAAAGAGGCGTTTGCAATACTATCGGCGATAAATGTTGCAATAAATTTAGAGGGGAGAAGGAACGTTTACTTGAGGGAGAAAGGACCTATGGAAGAAGGATAAATGATACTCACTTCGTATCGGTTGACCCTAGTCATCCATATAGATGACCCGGGTCGTCTATATGGATGACGGTAGTGGTCTATATGGATGACGGGAGTCATCCGATTGTAAGAAGGTATGTTTTCTCCTTCTTCCATAGGTCCTTTCTCCCTCCGGCAAACGTTCTTTCTCCCTTTCGTGTTAGTTCCGTCGTTCTCTGTTATTAGTTCCGTCGTTTACTCTTATTGCAAGTGATGTGAAGCGGCATCAATAAAAATGCCTTCACACTTAAGTGCGTGAATGTCAATACATTGCAGTTGCTGTGAAAGGAGAAATGATTTTGTAATGCAAATAAGAGTTTTCCATAGATATTCTATTATTTATTAGGGTGTCCCGATTTGACCCCCGCCGGGACGCCTGGCGGATAGCATCTGATGATTACCACAGGCTGATGCTCTATTTTATATGCTAGGTGTTTATTCTATATTTACTGGTAGGAGTATTATGGATTGTCCTTGGAGGAGGATTAGTTGTGGAGATACTAATCTTGTTATTTGTTTGGTATTTGCATCGTAAAGGATGGGTGTAAATAGAAAAGTCTGCATATTCCTTTGCCGGGAATGTGCAGACTTCTTAATAACTTTTCTAATTCCATATACTCAATCTCCTATCTTATATGCGTCCAAAGAAATCCGTATATTCTTCATCGAGAATTTTCCACGAACCATTGATTCTGCTTCCTTCTTTCACTATCAGATTTTGCTCCGTCAATCGTTTGAGGTATTTTTGTACCTGGCGTGTTGATATGTTTAGCTTATCTGCCATTTGCGCAGTTGTCACTTTTGGATTAGAAGTGATAAGTTTGTAGATAGCTCTTTTTGCCTTCACGAACTCTTTTCTTTGCTTGACTTCTTTGACTGTTTCTTGTCGTAGGCTGTTGCCTCGCCAATTAATCGGCAAGTTCTCAATAGAAGTGCAAAAATCTAAGGGGGCAGGCTTAATAATCTATACCTGAAAATACCCAAGAGTAGATTCTGGCAGAAATGTTTGGTGATTACGGAAAAAATGATTAGTTTTGCAGTTGAATAGGCTGATAGGTTGTTATCACCGGAAACTTAAAAGACAGAACAATGGCAGAATTGAAATTATATCCAGTAGGAATCCAGACATTCGAGGAAATAATCACTCGGAATCTTCTGTATGTAGATAAGACGGAATATGTCTATCGCATGACTCATAGCGGTGGCAAGCATTTCTTCTTAAGTCGTCCGCGCCGTTTCGGAAAGTCATTGCTTGTTTCAACATTCAAAAGCTATTTTCAAGGCAAAAAGGAACTCTTCAAAGGATTAGCCATCGAAAAGCTGGAAAACGAGTGGACGGAATATCCTGTACTGCATTTTAGTATGGCAGGAGGTAAGCACATGGAGAAAGAGCAGCTGGAAAGATATTTGGGAAGGCGACTTGCTGAGCAGGAAAAGGTATGGGGTATTACATCTCCTGCAGTTGATGCGAACGACCGTCTCATTTCGCTTATCCAGACTGCTTATGAAAAGACAGGTAAGCAGGTTGTCGTACTGATTGATGAGTATGATGCACCTCTTCTTGACGTTGTTCATAGCGAGGTTAACTTGCCGGTGCTTCGCAATGTGATGCGCAATTTTTATAGTCCGTTGAAGGATTGTGAACCAATGCTCCGTTTTGTCTTCCTGACCGGTATTACGAAGTTCTCGCAATTGAGTATCTTTAGTGAACTGAATAACATTACGAATATAAGTATGCGTAATGACTATGCAGGAATCTGTGGTATTACCAAGGAAGAATTGGAGTCTCAGATGTCTGCGGATGTTGATGATCTAGCGAAAAAAATGGGCAAGAGTAGAGAGCAAGCATTGGAAGCTTTACGGGAGTTTTATGATGGATATCATTTTGCGGCGCAATCCCCTGATATATTCAATCCTTATAGTTTGCTGAATGCTATGGCTGCTGGTTGTTTGGATTATTATTGGTTCTCTTCAGGCACACCAACTTATCTGATAGAAATGCTCAAGAAATTCCAGGTTATGCCATCGGAGATTGGTAGTTGTGAAGCCGACCAGTCGGAGTTTGATGCACCAACAGAAGGTATGTCATCTGTTATGCCTTTATTGTATCAGAGTGGTTACATCACCATCAAGGGGTACGATCCGGAGACGGAACTCTATACCCTGGATATTCCTAACAAGGAGATTCGGGTAGGGCTATACCGTAGTCTCTTACCTAATTATATAGGTATGAATACGGTGAAGGGAACTACGACCATTGCCAAGATGTCAGCTCTTATCCGTCGCAACGATATGGATGGAGCCATGCAGATGCTTCAGGCTTATCTGGCCACGGTTCCGTATTGCAACAATGTTGACTCTGAGGGACATTATCAGCAGATGATGTATGTGATATTCTCTATTCTTGATAATTATGTAGATGTAGAAGTTCGCACTCCATCGGGAAGGGTGGATATGGTATTGAGAACTGCTACCCATCTTTATCTTTTTGAGTTGAAGCTCAATAAGGATGCTGATGCAGCGATGAAGCAGATCAATCTTAAGGAATATCCTAAGCGCTTCGCTTTAAGCGGCTTGCCAATCGTAAAGGTTGGGGTTAACTTTGATGTGGCAACGCATAATATTACAGATTGGAAGATAGAAGCTGAGTAAATAGGGTGGTATCCTGGCTCAGGGGAGATTGTCCGTGTCTTCAATATTTATCAAGGTTAATCTCTCCTTGTTGTTTTTTAGTAAATGAAACAAGGAGGCAACATCAGATAAGTCACTTTTAAGTTGACTTATCTGATGTGATAATTTGTTTACTTTATCTTCGATGACAGTAAAATTGCTTTCGCCGTCAATACTTTCTAATCTGTAGAGCAGGCTTCTTAGTAATTTTTCTAAATCCATATACTCGTTTCCTATTTTATAGCTTAGTTGAACTTCCTTAAAAAATATTTTATGTTGTTTGCGAACTGTTTTTCTTGGTTCGCGAACTGTTTTGTGCTGTTGGCGAACTATATTTTAGTGTTGGCGAACTCTTTTTGGCATTTGAAGGATAATTGAGTGGAATTATTGTATATACTTGCCTCGTTTTATTATTTTTCTGACTCTGTATTTATATATTTGCAATATTCTTCAATGCTGCGTTGGATAACACCGCCCACTTTCAATTGTTCTTTATACTGCATAATCATCATGGGACTCATGCTACGGTTGAGAGCAAAACGCACTGTTTCCATGTCTGATTCTTTACATAGAATGATACCAATAGTTGGGTTCTCGTTGGATCTGCGTTCCTCTTGGTCAAGGGCTTCAAGATAAAATTCTAATTGCCCTTGATAAGATGGATGGAACTCTGTGGTTTTCAACTCAAACGCAACCATGCATTGCAGTTGTCTGTGATAGAACAACAAATCTACTTTATAGGTTTTCCCTCCAACTTTAATGGGATGTTCCTCGTCAATGAACAAAAAGTCTTTTCCCATTTCAAGAATGAACTCTTTCATGTGCTCAACGATACCTTTACGAAGTCTTGTTTCTTTGTATTTCTTAGGCAAACCAAGAAAGTCAAGGTATGCAGTATCTTTAAACATGGCAGGTGACTTTGCATACGTAGTGTTGAGTACGTCGGACTGGCTGTCTTTGGCACGTAATATCGAAGCCATCGTATCAGTTTTGATAGCTCGCTCTAATTGCTTGTTCTGTAGTTGTTCTTTTTGCGCAAACAAAATGTAGAACAAACGTTCGTTATCACTTTTGCAACGGTTCAAGATAATCTGATGATTAGTCCAACCTATTGAAAATAAGATTGTTGGAATTTGTGCCATTTCAAACGGCACAAACTCTCTGACGATGATAGCTGATGATTCCAAATATTTGATTGAAATCATTTCTTATTTCGATATTTACATTGTTTTCTGCCATAATCTTTTAATTATTATATCCAAATTTATTCCATGCTTCGAGGACGAGGCACTTGGTGCGGTATTCGCCGTATTGGCGCAACTCGTTGTCTTTCTATTCTATATTTACTGGTCTTTCAAGTCCTTATCTACCATAGCGCAGACACAGGAGTCTGACCAGACATTCTCTGCCGTCTCTACCATGTCGATAATGGTATAGATTGGCAGGATGATGCCCATGATGCCGATAGGAGCATTGATGCCGGACATCAGAGATAGGGTAAGGAAATAACATCCCATCGGCACTCCTGCATTACCCACTGCTGAGATAACTGAAATGAAGAGCCAGAGAATCATTGTAGTCCAAGGTAAGGGCATTCCTCCATTCTGCATCAGGAATAAGGAGGTTACGAGGATAAACGCAGCGCAGCCATTCATGTTGATGGTAGTACAGATAGGCAATACGAAGCGGGAAACCTGATTGGAAACTCCCAGTCTATCTTCTGC
>ENA-UERG01000917-UERG01000917.1-human-gut-metagenome-genome-assembly--contig:-NODE-917-length-26923-cov-8.294755_pt1 | contig 26923 bp, 19 predicted proteins | sample MGYA00242954_ERZ507954 | MGnify/ENA primary metagenome ERZ507954 (study PRJEB26167, sample SAMN06115478) | human gut metagenome | host: Homo sapiens | place: China:Sichuan | collected 2015-01-21... | reverse complement strand
TGGCAAAAATGTTGGCTATATATTAAGAAGAATGTACTATCTTATAAATTTTTACTTCTTGCACTTTTGATTTCATTTTCGTGGTTAATTGGGTACTTGTTAAACAAGTATACATCCATTTTAGATGCTGTTTCTAATCTGAAAGCGATAGGAGGAATTGGTACTATAGTTACCGTTGTATTTTCATTTGTCTTAACATTAAAAGACAACCCTATTTCTGCCTTGAAAATTATTCAAAAATACACAAGAAGAAAATCGTACAATGACTGTTTGGGAATACAAAATGCCATAGAGTCAGACCTTGAGGATTTATTAGGAGTACTTCAATTTAAAAAAGACAGAGTCTTATTGTGTGTGGACGATATAGATAGATGTTCTACGGAGAAAATGGTTAATATCGTTGATTCATTGAGAACTGTACTTGAGAATAATATAATAAGAGACCGACTTATTGTTATATGTAGTATAGATATTGAGAAACTCATGCACGGCTATCGAAGCATGTATAAAGATTTTATCTCAGAATCAGAAGAAGTAATTAGAGAACAGATAGATATCAGAAAGCTTTATTTTTAGTTTAGGATTAGCCAAACTTGGTCCCATACAACTTGATGAATATCTCCGAAAATTATTGGAAATTAATGATTCGGATAGTAGCACGATGGCTAAAGAAACGCTATTTGATACTGACAGGCAAGAGGATGCATTATACATAGCAAATTCGGATGAGACGCCAATAAAGCTTTCTGATATTGAAATGTACAGAGCTATTAATGAGTTTGTACAAAAAAACAAATCAAGTAATATAACTCCTCGGAAACTCAGAATTATGTATTATCAGCTTCTTTTTGCAAATAATCTCGCATCAAAACGAGGTGTTACATTAACAGAGAAGTTGATAGATAATTTATTGGAAAAATCCTTGACAGGAATTGAACAGAATATCCATAGTCAAGCATTAGGAGATATAATTGAAATGGCAGTTCCTTATTGATATTTGAGTTATGACAATTGACGATATAAAGAAACTGATAGCCTCCGATGAGACGCGGACTCTGGAGCTGAAGAAAACTACCGGCGAATTGAAGGACGGGATGCACTCCGCATGTGCGTTTCTCAACACCGAAGGAGGCTGGCTGATTTTCGGCGTTGCTCCAAGTTCGTTGAAGATTATCGGACAGGAGGTAACCGATAAGACACAGCAGGAGATTGCTCAGGCATTGGCGGGACTGGAACCTGCGGTAGATGTAAGAGTGGCGTATATTGATGTTCCGGAATATCCGAGCAACAAAGTTATAGCCATGCACTTTGACGGATGGGTCTGGGGAGAACGTCCGCACACCTTCCACGGTTGCCCGTATTACAAGGTTGAGAGTACCACAAAGGTCATGCCGCAAGATATGTATGATGAACGCATTCGTGCCCACCAGCCACAGATATATGCGTGGGAAAGACTGGCGGCTGATGGTGTGACATTGACAGATCTTGATGAAAAATTGGTTCGTAACTGCATTCGCCGAGGTATTGATGGTGGGCGTATTCCCGAAACCGCATTGTATGAGCCAATCAGAGATATTCTTTCAAAATGGAAGTTGCTTAAAAATGGAATTCCGACCAATGGTGCGGTTTTGCTCTTTTCTAACAACATTGACGAATATCCACAGTTTACTCTGAGGATGGCACGGTTTGTGGGTACGAATAAAAACATGTTTCGTGACAATCAACGTGCCGAAGGCAATTTCTTCCAACTTTTAGATGCTGGAGTTGCATTCTGTTTCAAGCATCTTTCTCTCAGCGGAAGAATCACCAATCATAGTTTGGAGCGTGAAGAACATCTCGAAGTTCCTTATCATGCATTACGTGAAGCTTTAATCAATGCTCTTTGCCACCGGCATTGGGAAAGGTATAATCTTACCATTAGTCTTGCCATCTATGATGACCGCATCGAGATAGCAAGTCCCGGCACGTTTCCTCCACAGATAACGCCAGAGAATATCAAAGAACCTCACGAGTCTTATCCACACAACTTGAAAGTGGCGGAAGCACTCTATCGAATGACTTACTTGGAGAACTGGGGCAGTGGTGTGAAACGTATCATGGATGCTTGTGAAGCACAAGGCGTAGAAGCACCTAGTTGGCGTTCAGACGGAGGTTTTGTGACCATCACGTTCAAACGACCTGATAATTTTGCTCATAATTCCGAACAAGGTGGTAAAAGTACACAAAAAACCGTTGAAGGTACGCAAGAAAATACAACCGGTACACAAGAAGGGGCTGGAAGTACACAAGAAAACGCCGAAAGTACACAAGAAAGTATTTCTCAGAAAATATTAAGGATACTTTCTAATAATCCAAGCATGACCTTATCGGATGTTGCATCCGAAGTCGGAAGTACAAGAGACGGCATAAGAAAAATAACGGATAAGCTGCGGGCCAACGGAAGCCTTATTCGCGAAGGTTCAACAAAGAGCGGCCGGTGGATTGTTGTAAATAAAAAGTTAAACAATGGCAAATAAGAAAATTGATAATGTAGAAATCCTTTTGTCAAAACTTGACAAAAGGCAGTTGGGCGACTTTATCCGGAAGGAATGCATTAACGATGGTCGGTTCCAAGACCGTTTTCTCGCACTTGGCGCCGGGACATTGTTCAAGCCGAACCCCGACAACTACACCTCCCGCATAGAAGAGCTTATCGAAGATTATGCCGGAAGACACGGGTATATCGAGTATCGTGCTACGTTTGATTTCAATCGTGCCGTTACCAGAATTCTTGACGAGGCGGACGAAGCGATGAAAAACCGCCAATGGGATGTAGCTGTGGCTGTTCTCACCGGCATGGCGGCTGCCGGTGATGACATTCTAAACAGCGGAGATGACAGTGCCGGAGAACTCGGAGCGATTGTGAGCGAGTATTTTGAGAAATGGCATGAACTTTGTGCCAGTGAGTCATTGCCGGAAAATATAAAAGACGAGATTTTTGAGTTGGCATTGACCCGGTTCAATGAAAAAAATCTCAAAGGTTGGGATTGGTGGTGGGATTGGATAGAAATGTCAATCCGGCTTGCTGACACATCTGACAAACAAAACCGCATTGTGGAAACACTTGATGCAATCAAAACCGATGGAGATGAATGGAGTGCAAGACATGATGCACAGACTGCACAGAAATACAAACTTGAAATAATGTCGAAGCAAGGCTCTCCGAAAGAGCAACGCAAGTTCATGTATGACAATGTAGGAAATCCGGACTTTCGAAAGAAACTACTCCAGATGGCATGGGATGAGGCGAACTATGACGAAGTGCTTCGTCTGGCAAAAGAAGGGGTTACCCACGATACAGAATGGGTGGGTCTTGTTTCAGAATGGCATAAGTGGGAATATCAGGTGTATTGTCATATCGGAGATAAGGATAACACACTCCGGCTTGCCAGACATTTTTTCTTCAATGGGGGCAGATGGGGAGACCGGGAGTTTTCGATTGAAAATATGTATTTGAAGATCAAAACATTGGTTCCATTGAGCCAATGGAGTGATTATGCCGAAACTTTAATAAGTGAATCGGTCAGCAAGAGAGATAATGGCCGTCTGTTGTTCATCTACACACAAGAGAAGATGTGGGAGCGATTTATGGAATACCTTCGGAAGAATCCTTCTGCATACAATATAGATGATTCTCCCAAAGAAGTGAAAGATTTATATAGGAATGAGATAATCCGACTCTATTCAACCTCCGTCAGAAAATTCTTCCAGCATGCGTCAGACCGAAACTCGTATCGTGAAGGAGTTGGCCTTTTGCGAAATTTAATCAAATATGGTGGCAAAACAGAGGCTGACAAAATTATAATCGAACAAAAGTCCCGAACTCCCCGCCGTCCTGCGTTAATTGATGAATTATCAAAATTGTAAAGACAAGAAAAGACAAACTTTGTGCTCAAATCTTTGTGATTGAAATCTGCACATGCCTGCATAGGCATCAGATTTTCCGAATATGGAGAGGAAACGAAGATGTTCCTCTTCGTTGAAACAATACATTGCCGATTCAAGTTTGGGATTTCTCCCTGCTTTGCTTTCATTTTTCTCTTTCAGATACTTTGGATTTAGCGGATTGACGGCATAAGCCGTGGCTTCAAGGTATATACACTGTGGTCTGAAAGGTTGCCCGACTTCGGAGGAAAGCCCGCACCCCTGCAAGGGCAAGGCATTTTGAGCCGCTCTGAATATTTCGAGCGGCTCAAAACATACCTTGCTCCCTCCAAACTTCGTTAAAAGTGATTTAGAGCATCTCTGAAAGACACCCTAAAGATGCTCCGTTGGTCTTGTCTTAATTCCTACAATTTACGCCATTGGTCAATATCATTCTCGTAGGTGGACAAATGCTGACGGGCGATATTTTCAATAAGACCTGATACGCTCATGCCACGTCCACCGAGGCGACGAACAATCTCGTCCAGTCTATCACGTACCTCCCCCACTGACGAACACAGGCTTGCGGTCGGTAATCTTGGGGACTTGCAGATAGGTAGTTCGGTATTCGTCTAATGACAGCCTACGTTGTTTGCTGCTGATACGTCTGGTGACAATCCGTTCTATGGGAATGTCGTCCGTATCTGTGGCAGTTCCCTTTGCCTCTGTGTCTGACCCTACACTTGTTTCCTGTTCCTGTATGCGAGTATCCGGCATAGCCACTTGTACTGCGGGTGTGTCCGGCTCATCCAATATAGGAAAGACCCGTTGGCGGAATTAATTTAAGTTGATAAAGATGAGTAAAAAGTTGCACATATCGTTGATTTTTAATAACTTAGTAACAATCAAAACATTAAGTTCAAACCATCGTATGTACAACCTTTATACAAAATTCGTCAAAATACTTGAGATATGCAAGCAATTCTCTGAAAATCTCGTCAATGAATCGGGTAATGTTCCACGCCGTGGTCCTGTTCCTAAGTTTTCTGACTTGGAAGTAGTGGCACTGTCCCTGACAGCAGAGACAGAGAGCATTGATAGTGAGAAGTGGTTGTTCGACTATAAATTGCAAGAGTACAAGGACTGCATTCCCAATCTCATATCAAGGAGACAGTTCAATGACCGCAGAAAGAAAACGGCAGGCTTGTGTGAGGAACTGCGCAAAAGGGTTGCCATGGAAATGGATGGTGGAGAGGAACAATTCTTTGTTGACTCCAAGCCGATAGAGGTCTGTAGGGTTGCAAGAGGGAAACGATGCAAGATGGAACGTACCGGTGATTTCTCGCAAGCTCCAGACTTCGGTTTCTGCGCTTCGCAGAACACGTATTATTTTGGTTATAAGTTACACGCTCTCTGTGGGTTAAGTGGAGTTATCCATTCCTATGATCTGTCAAAGGCAAGTGTGGCTGACCTCCATTATATGAAGGATGTAAAACATACTTATCACGACTGTAGCATCTATGGTGACAAAGGGTATATTGGAGCTGACGTACAGCTTGACTTGTTCGAAACCGCACACATAAGACTGGAGTGTCCGTATCGGCTCAACCAGAAGGACTGGAAGCCGACATTCATTCCGTTTGCAAAGGCAAGAAAGAGGATTGAGACAATATTCTCACAACTTACAGACCAGTTCTTGGCCATCAGAAACTATGCGAAAATAACGAATGGTTTGTTTGCCAGAATCATCGGCAAAATTAGTGCACTTACCATTCTGCAATACGTAAACTTCATCAACAACAAGCCCATTGGCAGAATTAAGTATGCACTAAATTAATTCCGCCAACGGGTTATTTCAATAGAGAGCTTATAGAAACAATTGAATCTGATACAGAGCGTCTTCCGCACTACAACTATACTCTCGCAAATTGTTGAAAGCTATCTGTAATCCAAAAACCTGTTTCTTGCATTTCTCACGAGTTGCTTTGACAATTAAAACATCCACAATCTCCCCTACAACGCACTATAACCAAGCTAACAGAGTACACCGAACTGCGCTCGTTGTTGGCTAATTCAAAATCTATTGTTGCAAAGTCCTGCATGTCAGATGTATTTATTGATTATCTTTATTAATCAGATTGACCACCACTTTCACCATCACATCTTTTTCTTCTGTGCGGCTCTCAGCAATCATCAGTGTGAGGGCGACGAGAGTGTTGTCAGCAATGCGTTTACTTCCGTCCTGACCATAAAGTATACCATTCTTCTCCAAGAACCAAAGGAAGAGCATGGCGGCAATACGTTTGTTGCCATCGCTGAAAGAATGATTTTTCACTACAAGGTAGAGCAGCATAGCAGCCTTTTCCTCTACCGAAGGATAAAGGTTCTCACCACCAAAAGTCTGATAAATCTGTCCTATACTGCTTTTGAATGAATCATCTTTCTCGTTTGCGAACCACTTGCTACCACCAAACTTCACTTTCAATGCATTAATAGCATCCATGGCATTCTCGTAGGTAGCATGGAAAATTTCTTCCTTGGTTGTCCTCTCAATGCCCAATGCTTGATAGTCGTAGCGGTCGAGCGTGTCGAGGGCATAGACATAATCCGTAATTACACTGAACAGTCCTGAGTATTCTCCTTCCGAAACCTTGTCTTGGAGAGTGAGTGCTTGCGACATCAACCGAACCACATCCTTCAAATCATCATAGTGGTCGAGGCGACGCTGGTCTATGGCATAGCCTCTGATGAGGTACTGCTTCAATATGCTGTTAGCCCATTTTCTGAAAAGAATACCATTCCGACTTTTCACTCTATAGCCTACAGAAATGATCATATCAAGATTATAGTAATCTATTTTCTGCATTTGGGCATATCCCTCTTTTCTGCCATATTTCTTGGGTGTCGCAAATTTTGCGACTACCGGTTCACCTTCCAGTTCTTCTCTCAATGCATTATTGATATGCTTTGCTATTGTCTTGTAGTCCCTGCCATAAAGTTGAGCGATTTGCTCTCTATTGAGCCACACAGAATCTTTCTCCAACTTCACTTCAAGTTGGGTATTGCCGTCATCAGTCGTATATAGAACGATAGACGAACCATTATTTGCAACAATTTTATTCTCAGTCATATTCATCCTTACTCCTTATATTGATTCCATATTCTCTTTTCGATGCCACATCCATCACCAGGGATTACACAGATACAACCATCAAAGTATTCCAGCAGGTCGAATTCTTTAGGGTAATTCAAGGATAATCCTGTCTTTGTTTGATTTGTTTTCAAGGCATGTCGTCCACGTTGGCGATGTAGTACCTATATGGAGCAACTTTCTCGCAGTCGATAGATATACCGAAGGTGTCAAAGATGTTCCATTTCCATACGAGCTTGTTCGTTTGATTTAGAGCCATTGTTATATTACGTCTTTACATGCATAACGTTTTAACTGCAAGGTTATTGCTTTTGTGTGCCTTTTTTGTTCATACCCGCATATTCTTTTGCAGAAGAAGCTTTCTGGCGAGTTCTAAATATAGCATGCAGCATATTTTAGTACATAGCGAACAGGAGTTTTCCGATGGCTCCCAAATCCCGTGTGCTTCCCAAAGCGTTCATGGAAAAAGAACGCTTTGGCTTGGCTGATTTTTAACGAGCTGCTGACACTGTTTTCAACATCGATTTAATAACAGCTCAAATACCACCATCCGACCTCTTTTCAAAAAGGTAGTAAGCTTTTTAGAAAAAGGTAGTATGCTTTTTGAAAAAAGCTCGTAACCTTTTATTGGGAAATTTTAGATGAAAACTTATCGAAGTATTGTTACGATGAAAAAACGGAGAGCCAACCTGTCCATCATTGTCAGATAGAAAGAGTTCCATGCTTAATTGCCTTTTTATAACAGATTCGTACAATTTATGTGGAATGAAAACGTTAGATTATCAACGCAAATGTATAACTTTGCAGTTTCTAATCGATAATATTAATTATTACTTTATACAACGTATGAAAACGTATAAATTGGTTAACAACGTGTTGGGATGGGTTATTTGTATAATCGCTTCCGCCGTTTATTTAATGACAATTGAACCAACTGCCAGTTTTTGGGACTGCGGTGAGTTCATTTCTTCAGCGTACAAATTAGAGGTGGGGCACCCACCCGGAGCACCTTTCTTCATGCTGACAGCTAACTTGTTTACGCAATTGGTGTCAGATCCGACGATGGTTGCTAAAATGGTCAATTCAATGTCTGCTATTTTCAGTGGGTTGACAATCCTGTTCCTCTTTTGGACGATTACCCATTTGGCTCGGAAAATCATTGTGGACGAAGGCAAAGAGATGGCGATGGGGCAGCTGATTACCATCATGGGTTCGGGTGTCGTAGGCGCATTGGCTTATACGTTCAGTGATACATTCTGGTTCAGTGCGGTAGAAGGGGAAGTATATGCATACTCATCTCTGTTTACGGCATTGGTCTTCTGGTTGATATTGAAATGGGAAGAGGTGGCAGACAAGCCGCATGCCGACCGTTGGATTGTGTTGATAGCCTACTTGATGGGATTGAGTATTGGCGTTCACTTGTTGAATTTGCTTTGTATTCCGGCTATCGTATTGGTTTACTATTATAAGAAATTCCCTAATCCAACAACCAAAGGGACTATCATTGCTTTGTTGGTCTCTTTTGCCATCATCGCTTTGATGATGTTTGGTGTTGTACAGGGATTGGTAGAGATATGTGGATACTTTGAATTATTGTTTGTCAATGTCCTTGGAATGCCTTATAATACGGGTGTTTATGTCTATGTGGTGGTATTGGCTGCTACATTGATTTGGGCGATTTGGGAAACAATGCAAGACACTGTTCATCCTGTCCGTTTGAAAGTCTCTTTCTTGTTGTCCATCATATTGATAGGTATTCCTTTTATAGGCAGTGGTTATACTATTGCGATTGTCATGAGTGCAGCCTTGGCAGCTTACCTGTTCATGTCCAAGAAATTGAACGTTAAGATGCTTAATACGATATTGCTCAGCTTGATGGTGGTTGTCATTGGCTATTCTTCCTATGCATTGACGTTAATACGTGCGACGGCAGATACGCCGATGAACCAAAATGCGCCGAGTGATATCTTTACATTGCGCACCTATTTGGCTCGTGAGCAATATGGCAAGACCCCTTTGCTATATGGACAGACTTATGTGTCGGAGGTGAAACGAACCAATGACGGAGGAAGTTGCGTGGCGGTAACTAAAGAGGGAGCTCCTGTTTGGACTCGTATAGATAAAAAGAGCCCGGATGAGAAAGACCGTTATTATATCTCTCGTCATGATGTGGATTACGAGTATGTGGATGAGTTGAGTATGCTTTTCCCTCGTATGTTTAGTTCGGATTCCCGTCATGTACAAGCATATAAAGAGTGGGCGAACATCAAAGGGGAACCGGTCAAGTTCAACCGTTGTGGAGAAACAGCCACTGTTATGAAACCTACTTTCGGAGAGAACATCAAGTTCTTTATCGCTTATCAGTTGAATTTCATGTATTGGCGTTACTTTATGTGGAACTTCTCCGGCCGCCAAAATGATATTCAAGGACATGGCGAAGTTTCCCATGGTAACTGGATTACCGGAATCAAGTTTATCGATGAGGTTTTGGTTGGTCCGCAAGACGATATGCCGGGCGATATCATAAATAACAAAGGACATAATGTCTATTATATGTTGCCATTGTTATTGGGTATTTTGGGATTATTGTTCCAAGTTTACGCCGGAAAGAAAGGTATTCAGGGATTTTGGGTAACCTTCTTCCTGTTCTTTATGACGGGTATTGCCATTGTGCTTTATCTGAACCAGACACCGTACCAGCCTCGTGAACGAGATTATGCCTATGCCGGATCCTTCTACGCGTTCTGTATTTGGGTAGGCTTTGGCGTGGCTGCTTTGGTTAAACTATTGGAAAGATATGCCAAATTACCATCTGTTGCGGCAGCGACCGTGGCGTCTGTTGCGGCTCTTTTCGTGCCTATTCAAATGGCAGGACAGAATTGGGACGATCATGACCGTTCCAATCGTTATGTATGTCGTGACTTCGGAGCCAACTATCTTGAATCGTGTGAACCGAACGCTGTTATATTCACGAACGGAGATAATGACACGTTCCCTTTGTGGTATGCACAGGAGGTAGAAGGTATTCGTACGGATGTCCGTGTTTGTAACACCAGCTATTTGCAAACGGACTGGTATATCGACCAAATGAAAAAGCAGGCTTATGACTCTAAACCATTGCCTATTTCATGGAACCATTCCGATTATGTTCAGGGAACTCGTGATTTTGCTTACGTATTCCCGGTAACGGAAAACATGGTGGATTTGAAGACGGCTTTGGACTTTGTCAGAAGTGATGATCCGAAGTTTAAGAAGATTCCGGGCATCAGCCAATCATTTGACTATATCCCGTCCAAGAAACTTCTATACAAAGTCGATTCTGCTACTATCGTCCAAAGTGAAGCCTTGAAGAATGCAGATTTGCCTTATGTCCAGGATATGACTATCGATTTGAGCAGTAAGGATGCTTTGGGCAAACAAGAATTGATTATTTTGGACATGTTGCAGACAAATAATTGGGAACGTCCTATGTACTTCGCTATAACTGTCAGTCCAGACCAATTTGTCAAATTGGATCCTTATTTCCAACAGACAGGCATGGCATTCCAAGTGGTACCGACAAGAGTGAAGGAGACGGTTTATTCCATCAATGCCGAGAAAATGTTCGATAATGTGATGAACAAATTCAAATGGGGAGGTGTCAATACTCCGGGCATTTATTTGGATGAGAACGTCATGCGTATGTGTAAGAGCTACCGTATGCTTATTTTCGGCAAATTAGCAGCCGTTTTATCCCAAGAAGGCAAGAATGAACAGGCATTGCAAGTATTGGATAAATGTATGGAAGTGTTGCCTCCTGAAAATGTTCCGTTGGATTATACGGCTCTTTCAATCGGTGAATTCTATTATCGTTTGGGTGCAAAAGAGAAGGGACACAAGGTGTATGCTGAACTTGCAGAGAATATGATGCGGAATCTGAACTGGTATTTCCGGTTGACTCCACTGCAATTCGCTTCCGTGATGGATGATATCAATACCGATTTGTATACCATGCAACAAGTCTTGCGAGTTGCGAAAGAGAACGATCCTGAATTATTGGCTGCTTACCAAGAGGAGTTTGATAATTATAGAATTGCCTTCTCTTCTTTGCAAAAGGAGTAAAATGGTATGTTTATAGAGCAACCGCCTTGGTTTTACAAGGTATTGTTCCCTGGGGTAACTTGGAGAATTCCCGCCAAAGAGAAATGTGTTTATCTCACATTCGATGACGGACCGATTCCCGAGGTTACCCCTTGGGTTTTAGATGTGCTGGAGCGCAAAGGGGTGAAAGCTACCTTCTTTATGGTGGGAGATAATGTCCGGAAACATCCTGAGGTTTATCGGATGGTGGTTGAACGTGGGCATCATGTCGGCAACCACACCTTTAACCATATTCAAGGAATCCGCTTTTTGACACGGAACTATTTGGCGAATGTCCAAAAAGCAGCTGATTATATCCCGGGTAAGCTGTTCAGACCTCCACATGGGCATATGCGTATCCCGCAACTGTTGTTCTTGAGGAAGAAATACCGGATAATCATGTGGGATGTCGTCACAAGGGACTATAATGATTCCCTTCCTCCGGAAAGGATTTTAGAAAATGTGAAGCGTTATGTCCGAAATGGTTCCATCATCGTATTCCATGACTCCTTGAAGGCGGAGAAGAACATGCGGTGGGCAATGCCTCGTGCCATTGAATGGCTGAAAGAAGAAGGATACCAGTTTAGATTATTGTAAGGATGACAATCGTATCGGCTGAATATATTAAACAAGAAGCTTTGAGAAGCGGCTTCGCTGCCTGTGGAATAGCTCCGGCTACAACGGCTGGCAGCGAAGCCGCTTTTTTGGATGCTTGGTTGCAATCGGGCAGCCATGCCGGAATGTCTTATATGGCGAACTATCGTGATGTGCGCTTGGATCCACAAAAACTGGTTGAAGGGGCAAAAAGTATTATATCGGTAGCCCTCAACTATTATCCGTCTCAAAAAAGAAGTGATGGAGAACCTTATATCGCCTATTATGCTTATGGGAAGGATTATCATCAAGTATTGAAGGAGAAGCTCTATGCTTTGTGGCAGCTTATCCTTTCAGCTTTGCAGGAGACGGAAGGGGCGGAGGCAAGGGTGTTTACAGATTCTGCTCCTATATTGGAACGTTATTGGGCTTGGCGGGCAGGATTGGGCTGGATTGGTAAAAATACCAACCTGATTATACCTCATAAAGGCTCTTTCTTTTTCTTAGGTGAAATTGTTACCACCTTGGAAATTGATGCATACGACAAACCTATTCCGTCGCATTGCGGGACTTGCACACGCTGTTTGGATGCCTGTCCGACCCAAGCCTTGCACCGACCTTACTGTTTGGATGCCAATCGTTGTTTCTCTTATCAAACCATAGAGAACCGCGGGGAAATACCGGCAGATTTGGCAAAGAGATTAGGGAACCGTTTATATGGATGCGACACTTGCCAGTTGGTTTGCCCATGGAATCGCTTTGCCACACCGACCCAAGAGCCCGCCTTTCATCCTTCGAAAGAGTTGTTGCAATTAAAGAATGAAGATTTAGATGAGTTTAGTAGAGAGGATTATACCCGCATCTTCTCAGGTTCGGCGGTAAAGCGAGCCAAATACGAAGGACTGTCCCGTACCATACAGTGTTTAAGGGAGAACGATAAAAAGGAAGATAATTTGGATAGTAAAAAGAGGAGTGACGATTCTTGTGGAAAAAATCTATGATAATCGTATATATTTCGATATATTTATTATTTTTGTGGCGAATCAGTAAAAGATTCATTGCTAATTCGAATGTTAACAAAACAAACTGATATGCTTGAAGAACTCAAAAAGGAGGTTTTCCAGGCCAATTTGGATCTGGTAAAACAGGGATTGGTTATCTTCACCTGGGGCAATGTGTCAGGCGTTGATCGAGAGAAAGGCTTAGTTGTCATTAAACCAAGTGGCGTAAGTTATGAAACGATGAAACCGGAAGATATGGTTGTCGTCAGTCTTGAAACCGGAAAAGTAGTAGAAGGGGATTTGAATCCTTCGTCTGATACTCCCACCCATTTAGTCCTTTACCGCGCATTTCAGAATATACAAGGCGTAGTCCACACTCATTCTACTTATGCAACGGCTTGGGCACAAGCAGGCAAAGATATTCCTAACATTGGTACAACGCATGCCGACTATTTTTATAAGGCTGTTCCTTGTACTGCCGACATGACAAAGGAAGAAGTGGAAGGCAAATATGAGTTGGAAACAGGGAATGTCATTGTCAAACGCTTTGTAGGAATCAATCCGGATCATACACCGGGCGTCTTGGTCAAGAATCATGGTCCTTTTACGTGGGGAACGAGCCCTGCCAATGCCGTATATAATGCAAAAGTATTGGAGCAGTGTGCGAAAATGGCATTCATATCGTTTGCCATCAATCCCGAGACAACGATGAACCCGTTGCTGATAGAAAAGCATTACAGCCGCAAGCATGGTCCAAATGCTTATTATGGACAAAAGAAATAAGGAAAGAAAAAACAATTTAATCATAACTTTAAACCCCAATATAACATGAAACAATTTGAACAATATGAAGTATGGTTCGTAACAGGTGCACAGCTCCTGTACGGAGGCGATGCAGTCATCGCAGTAGACGCTCATTCTAATGAGATGGTAAAAGGATTGAATGAATCAGGCCGCTTGCCTTATAAAGTAGTATACAAAGGAACCGCAAACTCTTCCAAAGAAGTTGAAGCTGTATTTAAAGCAGCGAATAATGATGATAAATGTGTAGGTGTGATTACCTGGATGCATACATTCTCTCCTGCTAAAATGTGGATTCATGGATTGCAGCAACTGAGAAAGCCGTTGTTGCATTTGCATACTCAATATAATAAAGAAATTCCTTGGGATACAATGGATATGGACTTCATGAACTTGAACCAGAGTGCTCATGGAGATCGTGAGTTCGGACATATTTGTACCCGTATGCGCATCCGTCGCAAAGTAGTGGTTGGCTACTGGCAGGATGAAGAAACCCAGCGTAAGATTGCTGTTTGGATGCGTGTTTGTGCCGGTTGGGCTGATGCTCAGGACATGTTGATTCTTCGCTTCGGCGACCAGATGAACAACGTGGCTGTAACGGATGGTGATAAAGTTGAGGCAGAACAACGCATGGGTTATCATGTGGACTATTGCCCGGTTAGCGAATTGGTAGCTTATCAACATGCGGTTAAAGACGAAGATGTAGATGCTTTGGTGGCTGAATATTTCCGCTTGTATGAACATGACGCTGAATTGGAAGATAAGAGTACTGTCGCTTATCGCAAAGTGTGGAACTCTGCCAAGGCAGAATTGGCTTTGCGCGCTATCTTGAAGGACAAGGGGGCAAAAGGCTTTACGACCAACTTTGATGATTTGGGCGATGTGAACGTGGAAGAGACAGGGAATGGTTTCGATCAGATTCCAGGTTTGGCTTCTCAACGCTTGATGGCAGAAGGTTATGGTTTTGGTGCGGAAGGAGACTGGAAATCCGCAGCTCTTTATCGTACCGTTTGGGTGATGAACCAAGGTTTGCCTAATGGTTGCTCTTTCTTGGAAGATTATACATTGAACTTCAATGGCGACCAAAGCTCTATCTTGCAAGCCCACATGTTGGAGGTTTGCCCGTTGATTGCAGCAAAACGCCCTCGTTTGGAAGTTCACTTCTTAGGTATCGGTATTCGTAAGAGCCAGACAGCTCGTTTGGTATTTACTTCTAAGGTGGGTGCTGGTTGCACAGCTACTGTTATCGATTTGGGTAACCGTTTCCGTTTGATTGTAAACGATGTTGAGTGCATCGAGCCGAAACCATTGCCAAAATTGCCGGTTGCCAGTGCATTGTGGATTCCGCAGCCTAACTTTGAAGTGGGCGCAGGTGCTTGGATTTTGGCTGGTGGAACACACCACTCTTGCTTCTCTTACGATTTGACTGCTGAATATTGGGAAGATTATGCAGAGATAGCAGGTATCGAAATGGTTCATATCAACAAAGATACGACCATCAGTGAGTTTAAGAAAGAACTTCGTTACAATGAAGTTTATTATATGCTGAATAAAGCCCTTTGCTAATGGAACAGGATGCTAAAACAACCATCGTTTCAGGAAAGGCTATTTTAGGTATTGAGTTGGGTTCGACTCGTATCAAAGCGGTCTTGATCGATGAAGAGAATAAACCAATCGCCCAGGGAAGCCATACGTGGGAAAACCAGTTGGTAGACGGACTTTGGTCTTATAGCATCGAAGAAATCTGGAGCGGTTTGCAAGATTGCTACGCTGATTTGCGTGCGGATGTGAAGAAGCAGTACGATGTTGAGATTGAGACTTTGGCTGCGATTGGAGTCAGTGCCATGATGCATGGTTATATGGCATTTGATAAGAATGAACAGATTATGGTTCCTTTCCGTACTTGGCGCAATACGAATACAGGAGAGGCTGCTGCTGCGTTGTCGAAGTTGTTCGTTTATAACATCCCGTTGCGATGGAGCATTTCCCATCTCTATCAAGCTATCTTGAATGGAGAAGAGCATGTGAAGGATATTGATTACCTGACGACATTGGCAGGATATGTCCATTGGCAGTTGACCGGACGGAAAGTCTTAGGAATCGGTGATGCTTCCGGAATGCTTCCGATTGATCCGGAAACAAAAGAGTATTCAGCTTCGATGGTCGAGAAGTTTGATAAACTTATCGCTCCGAAAGGCTATCCTTGGAAGTTGAAGGATATTCTTCCTGAAATCTTATTGGCAGGAGCCGATGCCGGTTGCCTTACGGTTGCGGGTGTTGCCAAATTGGATGTTTCCGGTCATTTGAAAGCCGGTATTCCTGTTTGTCCTCCGGAAGGAGATGCGGGCACTGGAATGGTGGCGACCAATGCGGTTAAACAGCGGACTGGCAATGTCTCTGCGGGAACCTCTTCCTTCTCAATGATTGTATTGGAGAAGGATTTGTCCAAACCGTATGAGATGATTGATATGGTGACGACTCCGGATGGCAGTTTGGTAGCCATGGTACATTGCAACAATTGTACTTCCGATTTGAATGCGTGGGTCAATTTGTTCAAGGAGTATCAGGAATTGTTAGGCGTGCCGGTTGATATGGATGAATTGTATGGCAAATTATATAATGCTGCTTTGGCGGGTGACCCGGATTGCGGTGGCTTGATTTCCTATAATTACATTTCCGGAGAACCGGTGACGGGCATGGTGGAAGGCAGACCTTTGTTTGTCCGCTCCGCTGGCGATAAGTTCAACCTTGCGAACTTCATGCGTGCGCATTTGTATGGTTCAGTCGGTGTCCTGAAGATTGGCAATGACATCTTGTTCAATGAAGAGAAGGTAAAAGTAGACCGTATCACAGGACATGGCGGCTTGTTCAAGACCAAAGGTGTCGGACAACGTATCTTGGCTGCGGCTTTGACATCTCCAATCTCTGTGATGGAGACAGCGGGCGAAGGTGGTGCTTGGGGAATAGCCCTTTTAGGTTCTTATATGGTCAATAACCCGAAAGATTTGCCTCTTGCCGATTTCTTGGAAGAACAGGTGTTTGCCGGTGATGCTGGTGTGGAGATTGCCCCGACAGCCAAAGAAGTTGCCGGATTCAATGCTTATATCGAGCGTTACAAGGCGGCTCTGCCTATCGAGGCTGCTGCAGCTCAGTATAAAAAGTAAATACATATTATAAACAAAAGGAGGTTGGATTCCTATGACGTTTACGGGGAGTCTGACCTCTTTTCTTACTAACTGGTTCCATTTGTGTGGAGCGAAAATAGAACGTGTTATGAAGAGAAGTAAACTAATATTAGGAGGTCTGTTGTTTGCCGCAACATTGAGTTTGTCTGCCCAAAAGAGCGCATCTATTTCCTTGGATGCCGACAAAGGAACGCAGATTATCCCGAAAGAGATATACGGACAGTTCGCAGAGCATTTAGGCTCTTGTATTTATGGTGGGTTATGGGTTGGTGAAAATTCAGATATTCCCAATACCAACGGATATCGCACCGATGTGTTGAATGCCTTGAAGGATTTGAAAGTCCCGGTGTTGCGTTGGCCGGGCGGTTGCTTTGCCGATGAATACCATTGGATGGATGGAATTGGTCCGAAGGAGAATCGTCCTAAGATGGTGAATAACAACTGGGGCGGAACGATTGAAGACAACAGCTTTGGTACGCATGAGTTCTTGAATCTTTGCGAATTGATAGGTTGTGAACCTTATATCAGTGGCAATGTGGGCAGTGGAACGGTTGAGGAATTGGCAAAATGGGTGGAATACATGACTTCGGAAGGTGATTCTCCCATGGCTCGCCTGCGCCGCAAGAACGGAAGGGACAAAGCTTGGAAAGTGAAATATTTAGGTGTGGGTAATGAAAGCTGGGGTTGCGGTGGAAGTATGCGCCCGGAATATTATTCAGACCTTTATCGCCGTTATGCGACCTATTGCCGGAATTATGACGACAACCGTTTGTTCAAGATTGCCAGCGGTGCCAGTGACTATGATTACAACTGGACAAAAGTATTGATGGATCGTGTCGGTGGCAGGATGGATGGCTTGTCATTGCATTATTATACCGTTACCGGATGGGACGGAAGCAAAGGTTTTGCTACCCAGTTCGATACGGACGATTATTATTGGACATTAGGTAAATGCCGGGAAATAGAGGATGTGTTGGAGAAACATATTGCCATCATGGACGAAAAAGACCCGAAGAACCAAGTGGCTTTGATGCTGGATGAATGGGGAACTTGGTGGGATGTGGAACCGGGTACGAATCCGGGCCATTTGTATCAGCAGAATACATTGCGTGATGCCTTTGTCGCTTCGCTTTCCTTGGACATATTCCATAAATATACCAAACGCCTGAAGATGGCGAATATCGCACAGATTGTCAATGTGCTGCAATCCATGATACTTACGCAAGGTGATAAAATGGTATTGACACCGACTTATTATGTTTTCAAAATGTACAATGTCCATCAAGATGCGACTTATTTGCCGATTGATGTGAAGTGTGAAGTGGCTAAATTGGAAGGTGAACGGAATAAGAACCGTGAATTGCCGATGTTGAGTGCTACTGCATCTAAGAATGCACAAGGAGTGATTCATATTTCCCTTTCCAACGTGGATGCGAAAGAGCGTCAAGTCGTGACAATTGATTTGGCAAATGTACAAGGGAAGCAGGTTGCTGGTGAAATATTGACAGCTGCTAAATTGACCGACCATAATTCATTCGACCAGCCGGATCAAGTGAAGGCGGTTCCATTCAGTGGAGCAAAGTTGAAAAAGAATGTTTTGACAGTGGATTTGCCTGCTAAATCTATCGTCACATTGGAAATCAAATAGTAGCAACAGTTGCGGAACGGCTGTTCCCGAAACGGCTGTTTCGCAACTGCGAAGTAAGATAAACTATCTTTAGAACGGATAATCAAAAAAGTTGTATCAGTCTAATAATCAGCATAGTTGTTTCGACTGGTTTATTTATGGTAACGATTTAGCAAAAGTCAGACTACTTCTGCCTGCTTTACTTTGCATAATGGTTCAAACAACTCTTGCGGTTGCAAGGATATGGTATTTATTTGATAACGCCAAATATTTTAGTAGCCATGTTCGCTACAACCATAAAATATCTTGTATATCAGAAGAAATAGAGAATGTTCAAAAGTGGACATTCTCCATTGCTATTTCTCTTTCACCAAACTCAATCATCGCATTAAAAAGACTTACCTTGTTGGCATTTCGCAAATCTTCCAATGTAATATCTGCTTTTTGTAACACTTCCTCGTATTCTTTTCTGCAATCACTCTTCGAAGTAATGCCTCCTCCTGCCTTGAAATACGTTCCTATACCGTCATTTTCAAGAAAGCGTATCATTACAGCCGAGTTGAGTTCACCATTATTATATATACCCATGACTCCTGTATAGAATCCACGGTCATAGCCTTCCGCCTCATGGATTATTTCCATAGTCTTGTCCTTTGGCGCACCTGTTATGGAACCTGCGGGCAACATTGCATCCAATATGTTTCCGATGTGCTTTTGATAACCGGTTGACAACTTACCGCTTATTTCGGAACTGGTCTGGAGAATATCCCCCTTATTGGTATGGAGCACATCAATATAACGGTATTTATCCACACTTACATGCTCTGCCACACGGCTAAGGTCATTGCGAATCAGGTCCACAATGGTAGCATGTTCGGCTGCTTCTTTTTTATCGCCCATCAACACTTGCTCTGCTTCGGGTAAGGACGCGTCAATGGTTCCTTTCATCGGATAAGAATATATCATTCCGTTCTTTATCCCCACGAATGTTTCCGGCGAGAAACACACGAACTGCCTATTGCTATTATTGTCTATTAGTAGAATCTTATACTTGCCTTTAGCACGTAGGAAGATGTCCTCCTACGTAAGGTTGCAGTCCACAGCCACCTTACAAGTAAGGTTGGCAAGATAACAGTTTCCACGCAGGATGTTGCTTTTGACAGTTTCAAAGCTTTTCGTGTAATCTTCAAAATTTGGCTCAAACACTTTCCACGTCGGATGTTTGGTAACCGAAGAGAGTGACTGCCGTTTTACATTGGTTATACCCTCAAAGTCATAAAAGCATTCGTCGGTGGCTATTTCCGACAGCTTCCGTATGTATGCTTCCGAACCTGCATAGTTGACGACAAATAGGAAAGGCTCCTTTTCGTCAGCCAAATGATTGATACGGTCTATAATATTTTGTTTCATTTTCTTACATATAAAAATGCAAAATTATACTATTTATGAGAGAACGCCAAAAATATCCGTAGCCACATTGACTACGTTTGATAATTTGCATGACTTTTACCCTTGTTCTTGAATGCGATATCATTAAGATACAAATACATAAAAATGGTTGCTGACCTGTGATGTAATAATGTGAAATCACAAATATTTTACATAAGCAAAAACTCCGTGAACCGTTATATTCTATGGCAGGTGTAGCTGTGATAGAGATTTACTCGACTATTTCGATTTTTATCGTTAATAATGCATAAATATTGGAGTTTATATACGTTTTTTTAATGTATTGCACCTTATCTTTGCTTATCGGAAATCATCCATAACCAAAGTAATAGAAATAGAAAATGGCAAAGAGCAAAAAAGACTTTACATTACTTCTCATTGCGCTCTTTTGCAGTTTTTTGGCTCATGCACAAAAGCAAGTTCTTGCAGAACGGAAAGATTCCATTGACAATGGAAGTAATATTATAAAGATAGTTGGAAATCATTCCAACAAGGGTGCGGCCAACAACGCCCTCGACGTGTTGAGTGGTCAGGCTGCTGGTGTCAATGTGACATCCAACGGTCTGGATCGTATGGCTATGCTCAATAGTGTGCGAGTACGTGGTACAACCTCCATCATCGGAGGCAATGACCCTTTAGTGCTGATTGATGGTGTCACTTCTGACGTACTTACCCTATCAACCATCTATCCTGCAGACATCGAGAGTTTTCGTATATTAAAGAATGCTGCGGAGACCGCCATGTATGGTTCACGTGGAGCGTCTGGTGTTATAGAGGTGAAAACCAAGAAAGGCACAGGACGAGGGTTCCAGATCTCGTATGAGGGTAATGTGGGGTTCGAGCAGATGTACAAACACCTGGAGATGCTCAATGCTGCTGAATATGTTGCAACGGCAAAGGCATTGGGTATCTATTGCAACAACGGAGGTTTCAATACCGATAACTACAAGGTGATAACACGCACGGGTATGGTGAACAACCATTACCTTGCATTCAGCGGAGGTACGCCACAGTCAAACTATCGTGCATCTTTCGGAGTAATGGATCACAACACCATCATCAAGAAGATGGACTATAACGTTTTTGTTGCCAAAGTTGATGTAACCCAGAAAGCCTTCAATGACAGACTAACCGGAGAATTCGGAGTGTTCGGCTCTTCATTCAAGAACCATGACATCTTTGATACGCAGATGCTGTTCTATTCCGCAGCATGCCAAAACCCAACTTTCCCTGCTGGTACTGACGAGCATGGAAACTGGCTGAAAAACGAATCGGCAACGCATGTCAACCCACCCGGGATATTGCTTGAAGAGAAAAACGACTCCAAGGATTTGAACTTTGACGCGCACATAAAGCTGAGCTACGATTTCAATAAGAACTGGCGTGTATCCACCTTCGGCTCTTACCTGTATGGCTCTACCGAGAACGGACAATTCTGTCCGACATGGGTATGGGCACAAGGCAACGTGTACCGTGGAGAGTTCAAGAAAGAGGAATGGCTTGGCAATGTATCTCTTGATTTCAACAAAGAGTTCGGCATACATAAGGTCTCTGCTGGAGTAAGCAGTGAATACAGAAAACTGAGAAAAACTGCTTTCTGGGTGTATGCCAAGGGAATACCTACAAACGATTTTCATTACGACAATCTCGGTGCGACGGCAGCCCGTCCATATGGTGGAACAGAAAGCACTTACGAAGACCAGTCTCTGGCTTCTGTAATGGGAAGCATCACTTATAATCTGCTTGACAGATATACCTTAGCAGTTAATGCACGCGGTGACGGATCGTCAATGGTTGGTGACAACAACACATGGGGATTCTTCCCATCTGTATCATTCACTTGGGACATGAAGAAGGAAAGCTTCCTTGCCAACATAAAACCGCTGTCAGTGCTAAAACTCCGCACTGGTTTGGGACAGGCGGGCAATCTTGGCGGTATCTCCGCCTACACAACCATGAACACCGTAAGGCAGACTGGCATTGTTCCGGTCAAGAGTTCTCCAACAGTAACCCTTGGTATGGTAAGAAACAACAATCCTGATTTGAAGTGGGAAACGAAGACAACGTTTAACCTCGGTGCGGACATTGGTCTCTTTGCCAACAGGCTGATGCTTACAGCGGAGTATTACTATTCCAAGACTACCGACATGCTTTACGCCTATGAGGTTCCGGTTCCACCATTCGCATACAATACATTGCTGGCAAACATCGGTTCAATGTCAAACCGCGGATTTGAGCTGGGCTTGTCCGTGCAGCCAATAAGCAAGAAGGACATGGATCTTAACATCAATATGAATCTGTCGTTTCAAAGCAACAAACTTATCTCGCTAAGTGGTGATTACAAGGGAATGAGCATGTCGGCAGCGAATATCACCGCTATTGGATCATTGGATGGCGCTGGTCAAAACGGCGGCGACAACAACGTGGTCTATCAGATAGTTGGACAGCCGCTTGGCGTTTTCTACTTGCCACATTGTAAGGGGCTTGTCAAGAACGAGAACGGCAGCTATTTTTATGACATAGAGGACCTTGATCATAATGGCAAGGTGGATTTGAGCGACGGAGGCGACCGATACATTGCAGGACAAGCCACACCAAAGGTGATCCTTGGCTCAAACATCAGTTTCAGATACAAGAATTACTATATCTCCATACAGATGAATGGAGCATTCGGGCACAAGATTTTCAACGGAACAGGACTGGCTTACACAAGCATGGCTTGCTTCCCAGACTACAATGTCTTTAAGGATGCTCCAAAGAAGAACATCATAGACCAGAGAGTCTCTGACTACTGGCTTGAAAAAGGTGACTACCTGAACTTCGAGCATCTGACAATAGGCTACAATGTGCCTTTGAGGAGCAAGCTTATTCGTTCCTTGCGTGTATCATGCAACATTAGCAACATTGGAACAATCACCGGATATAAAGGTTTGACACCAATGATAAATAGCTATGTTGTCAACAGTACGATGGGTATTGACGACAAGCGCAACTATCCATTATACCGTACTTACTCATTGGGACTGAGTGTACAATTTTAAAACGAAAAGAGTATGAAGACTATTATTAAATACATATTAGCAGCACCGTTAATGCTTTGTTTCAGCAGCTGTCTGGATGAGCATCCCAAAGACCAGCTGGACCAAGAGGCAATCTACAACAATGCTGATAATATATACAAAAACGCAGTAGCTTCCCTGTACAACTACATAGGGAGCAATCAGGAGTCGGAAGGGCTTCAAGGAACTTGCCGGGGTATTTACGACTACAATACCTTGACTACTGACGAGGCAATGATTCCTATCCGTGGTGGAGACTGGTATGATGGCGGTTTGTGGGAGTACATGTATCAGCACAAATGGAATGCCAATGATATTAATTTATATAATGTATGGAAATACCTCTACAAGGTAATTGTTATATCTAACCAGTCGCTTTCTATCATTGATAGCCATCAGACTCTGCTTTCAGCAGAACAGACAAGAGATTTCACGGCAGAGGTAAGAGCTGTACGAGCCTTGTTCTACTATTATGCGATGGATATGTTCGGGCGTGTTCCTATCGTGACATCATACGATGTAAAATTGGAGCAGGTAACGCAAAGCGAAAGAAGCGAGGTATTCAAATTTATTGTTGACGAGTTGCAGGATGTTGCCCCACAGCTCGCCGATGAGCATTCCAACAAGGAAGGGAACTATTACGGACGTGTGACACGCCCGGTCGCAAACTTCCTGCTTGCAAAGCTTGCCTTGAATGCGGAAATATATACGGATGATAACTGGACCGACGGCAAGCGTCAGGACGGGAAAAGCATTTACTTCAATGTGAATGGCGAGAAAAAGAACGCTTGGGAAACCTGCATCTGGTATTGCGAGCAACTGCGGCAAGAAGGCTATGAGTTGGAGAGCGACTACGCATCGAACTTTGCGGTTCATAATGAAAGTTCCAAGGAGAACATCTTCACAATCCCATTGGACAAGAACTTATATTTGAACGAATACCACTATCTTTACCGCTCACGCCACTACAAACATGGCGGAGCTTATGGTGGTTCTTCCGAAAACGGCACATGTGCAACTGTTTCAACCGTCAAGGCTTTCGGTTACGGAACGGACAATGTAGACAATAGATTCAAGATAAACTTCTATGCTGATACCGTGCTTGTTGACGGAAAAAAGATATATTTGGACAACGGGAAGCCGTTGGTGTACATGCCGCTTGAACTGAAACTGAACCTCAGCGACAGCCCATATAAACAGACGGCAGGCGCTCGTGTAGGCAAATACGAGGTTGATCGAACCGCCTATTCGGACGGACGGCAGGTTGACAACGATATCGTCCTTTTTAGATATGGTGATGCGCTGTTGATGGAAGCCGAGGCGAAAGTTCGCAATGGCGAGGATGGTTCAATAGAGCTTAACGCTATAAGAGACCGAGTAGGAATGCCTCATGTGGAAGCCAATTTGGACAACATTCTAAAGGAGCGTCTGCTGGAATTGGTTTGGGAAGGTTGGAGACGTCAAGATCTCATCCGTTTTGGCAAATATACCAAGGCATATGATCAAAGAACTCCATTAGAAAAGGAGTCTACCGGGTTTACAACGGTTTTCCCAATACCACAAAGATGTCTAGATTTAAACAAGAAATTAAAACAGAATCCAAGTTATTGATATAGTTGCCATAAGCTTTTCATTCACATGAAATCATTTTAAGGTAATAAGAGTTCAGGATTCTGGGCAGACAAATTATAATAGCTCATAATTTAGTCTGCCCTGCCAAGACTGCCAAAGCGAGCAATGCCTTTGTGCAGTCTTGGTTCTTGTATAGTGGACAGCCTTTGTTTGCAGAACAAAAGATGAATGTAAACTTAATATAGAATACAATGTTTAAATATAAGAAATCAAGATTATCCGCATTCTTTGCCGCCATCAATATCGTTCTTGCTGATATTGGCGGAAAGAAGACTACATATATCATTCCATTTTGCGCTAAAAGTATCATAATCATGTCTGTTTCAGTTGTGATGTTGGTAGCATGTGAAAGACATGCTTCTACAAGCGAGCAGATGGATATTGCGGAAAAACTCATGAATACAAAACCAGATTCGGCGCTTACAATTTTAAACAGCATTCACGCCTCTGGTTTCAAGGGTAAGGATGCTGCCAGATATGCGTTGCTGAAATCTATGGCACTGGACAAGAACTGCATAGACACCACGACCTTTGATATACTTGAACCCGCCATTGACTATTATATCAAAAACGGAACTCCAGACGAACAGTTTCGGACATATTATTATCAAGGCAGGATTTATCAGAATCAAGGTGATGACGATTCTGCAATGCTCTCTTTTATGAATGCCTGTGATTTGAAGCAAGCAGTGACCGACTCGTTATTGCTGGCACATAATTTGTGGCGCAAGGTACATTGTATCTCAAACAGTATAAAACAAAAGAGTTCATTCAAAACAATATGGCGGCAGCGAAACTTTACGAAGCTCTTGGCAAAGGGATAATTTGATTATTTGTTTTTCACCTAAATGAAAAGCACAGTGTTTTAACGCTGTTTTATAAGACTGCTTTTAAGAATCAGGCAAAATATCAGGATACACTCCAAAATCAAATGTGCCCTTTCGCTATCATTCTAATGTTTCTTTGTTCCAATATGCCTGTATGTTCTCTTTGATGCACTTCATCACAACAGAGAAGTCTATCTGCTCTTTCCAACGTATCTTTTTCAAGAATGCTTTCCACCAAATATTGCGTGTGGCATCCGTTGCAAACTTCTCTGTGAAAAGGGCAAGGTTCTCTCGGTAAGGTGTATTCCTGTTCTTAAACGTACCGACAATGGCTTCCGCAAGAAGTTCCTTGTCTATCTCATGGTTGGTGAACAACTGATACACATCAAAGAAATCTTTCATGCGGCTATTGTTTTCGTCACGGTCAACCATTGCATGAAACTTCTCTGCTATCAAAGTTTCCAATGAATATGCATACAGTTCCACGGCAGGAACATCTGGTAACAACAACGGATAGTCTAATGACTGAGGATAAGCTGTTACCACATCACCGAAGCCTATGTCAACTGACACTTGTTGCACTATTGTATCTAAGTGTGCCACCACTTTTACACAAGTGCCTGGGTATTTCTTTTCAACGGCTATTGGCTCCAATTCAAGTGAAGTTGCATCGAATGTAACTCCATCGTCCTCACATTCAATGGCGCACACTTTTTGAAAAACCTCTTTTAGGTTATCTCTATCATTGCTGATGCGTTCTCCCAACAGGTCAATGTCAATGGTTGGACGAGCCTTGAACCCATCCAAGGCAAACAACAGCGAACTGCCTTTCAGAAGAAAGTGGCTCTTGTAAGGACTTGCAGAGATACGGAACAACAAGCGTTCATGCAAGTATCTAACCAACACTTTCATATACTCTTGCTTCTCCTCTTTGGCGAGGTTCAGCAAACGTGTCCTAATGGACTTCCCTATATTCTTTGTCATAGTCTTGTCTCCAAATATGTAGTCAATATATTTTTCACTCTTAGTTTCTGTGCGTATTCATGGAGTAGAGATATATTGCGGTTCTCCTTTTTGAGGTAGTTGTCTATCACCTCACCGCACACATCAAGCCCTATCTTGTTTCGGTACTTTACAGCATCACAGACCGTTCGCTCCATATCTGTAATGAGTACATCATAACCAGATATACTCTTTTTGATTATACCAAACTCCAAATTCTCCTTTTTCCAATAATAGAGGTCAATAGGAGGATAGTCTGGCAAACGCACCTTTCGCTTGGCTTCAATGGCTATGCAAGTAGCGGAAGGCACTTGTGTGGAAAGTCCATAATGAGCAAAAGCACTATACAGGCAAAGCACCCCATGCGGAACTACACGTTCCACATCTATCATGTTGTTTGCCAACGCTGACATTTCCACATAGACACCATTACGAAGCCGCATAAGCGTTCCATCTTCTATTGCACGGCGAAGCTGCTCATATTCACCACGGCTTTTCACTTCACCTGTAGTTATGAATCCACCTTGCTGTTGTAGCGTGTCAATGATTGTTTTTCTATCCATGTTATTCTTA
>ENA-UERG01000915-UERG01000915.1-human-gut-metagenome-genome-assembly--contig:-NODE-915-length-26957-cov-5.183110_pt1 | contig 26957 bp, 20 predicted proteins | sample MGYA00242954_ERZ507954 | MGnify/ENA primary metagenome ERZ507954 (study PRJEB26167, sample SAMN06115478) | human gut metagenome | host: Homo sapiens | place: China:Sichuan | collected 2015-01-21... | reverse complement strand
GGGCGACGAACCAGGGTTCGCCCGTCGCGTCCTTGAGGCCGCCCACGCCGATGCCTTTGCGCTGGCCGAGCGTGTAGAAGGAGAGCCCCATGTGTTCGCCCACGACCTTTCCGTCGGGCGTCTTGATCGGGCCCGGGTGCGTCGGAAGATAGCGGTTCAGGAATTCGCGAAACGGCCGCTCGCCGATGAAGCAGATCCCGGTCGAGTCCTTCTTCTTGGCGTTCGGGAGTCCGATGCGTTCGGCAAGCGCACGCACCTGCGTCTTGAGAAGACCGCCTACGGGAAAGAGCACGCGCGAGATCTGTTCCTGCGAGAGACGATGCAGGAAGTAGCTCTGGTCCTTGTTCGGGTCGGTGCCGCGAAGGAGCTGTACGCCCGCTTCGGTGCGGCGCACGCGCGCATAGTGGCCCGTCGCGATCCAGTCGGCCCCCATCGTCATGGCGTGGTCGAGAAAAGCGCGGAACTTGATTTCGGCGTTGCAGAGGACGTCCGGATTGGGGGTGCGCCCCGCACTGTATTCGCGAAGGAAGTCCGCGAAGACGCGCTCCTTGTATTCCTTGGCGAAGTTGACGGCCTCGATGTCGATGCCGATCACGTCCGCCGCGGCGGTTGCGTCGATGAAGTCCTGACGCGAGGAGCAGTATTCCGTGTCGTCGTCATCCTCCCAGTTCTTCATGAAGAGGCCGATGACGTCGAAGCCCTGTTCTTTGAGGAGCCAGGCGCTCACGGCGGAGTCGACGCCGCCCGAGAGGCCGATCACAACTTTCTGACTCATGGTGTGGTGCGGGCGAACCGCCGATCGTCGCCGACCGGTCGAATCGCTACAATGCAAATTCCCAATACGGTAAAACCAGAATTATGAACGAAAACGATTCCAACCGTTCTCTTTCCGAGCGTCTCGGGGTGACGGTGCCGGTCTGGAGCGCTCCGATGGCGACGGATCTGCCGCCCGAATTCGTGGCGGCCGTGTCCGAATCGGGCGGCCTCGGCGTGGTGCCCGCGGACGACGTCGCGGACCCGAAGACCTATCTGGAAGCGCTGCGCAAGGGTACCGACAAACCCTTCGCCGTGGCGCTTCGCGCGCCCGACGTCAAGGCCTTTCCGCTCACGAAGGAATGTTCCTGGCGGTGGGCGAGGGTGTTCGTCGAACGCTACCGCGAAGCGATCGAGCTCTCGGGCGCGGGGTGGACGGAGGCGAGTCTCGCCGACGCCTTCCTTGAATTCGATCCTCTGCAGAGCTTCGAAGAGCGTTTCGGCTTCTGGCTCGAAGCGCGTCCCGCGGCGATGATTTCGACCTTCGGCGCCTTTCGCGAGCCCGAAGAGGACGCGCTTCGCGTAGCGGGCGTCCTCAACGTCGCGACGGCGACGACCCTGCGGGAAGCCAAGGTGGCGCGCGCGGCGCGCGTCGACGCGATCGTCGTGCAGGGCGCGGAAGCGGGCGGCCCCCGTTGGTCTTCGGTCGACACGGGGGCGGCCGCGGTCGGGCTGATGTCTCTTCTTCCCCACGTGAAGCGTGCGACGGGACTGCCCCTGATCGCCGCGGGCGGCATCGTCACGCCCGAGCAGGTGCGTGCGGCGAAGGTTCTCGGAGCCGACGCCTGTCTTGTCGGTTCGGCTTTCCTTACGACGGAGGAAGCCCGCGCGGACGGCTTTTATCAGTGGGCCGCCACGGAGAGTTCGCCCGCCGACTACGTGTACGGTCCCTTCGAAGGGACGACCGACGGGTGGTATCTGCGAAACGACTTCGTCTCGGGACTGGCGAAGGAGCTCACCGGCGCCGATAGACCGCCGGCGGGGTTGTTCGAGCCCTGGACGGCGCAGTTGCGAAAGCGCCTCATGGCCGCGGGCGAAGGCGCGGCCGTAGCCTTGAGTTTCGGCCAGGCCGCAGGACGCGTGCCCTACGCCCGCGTCGCCGATGTCGTACGCGCGCTCAGCGCGTAAGCCACTCGAGAACGGGGAGCCCCAGATAGGGCGCGAGGAAGGCCGTCAGAAGACCCGTGATCCCCATGGCGAGCCCGGAGAAGGCGCCCGCCTTGGGCGAAATGCTGAAGGCGGCGCTCGTGCCCATCCCGTGGGCGGTAACGCCGAGCGCCACGCCCTTGGCGGTGTCGGAAGACACGCGGATCAGGCGGAAGAACCCGCGTCCGACGACCGAGCCGAAGATCCCCGTGATGACGACCAGCGCCGCCGTGAGGTCGGGCATGCCGCCGATCGCTTCGGAAATCCCCATGGCGATCGGAGTCGTGACGGACTTCGGCACGAGCGAGAGCAACGTCTCGGTCGAAAGGCCGCAGAGAACGCCGATCACGACGACGCTCAGAATGGCGACGACGCCCCCGACGACGAGTCCCGTCACGAGGGGAACGAAAAGCTGAATGAGCCGCGCGCGCTGATCAAAGAGCGGAATGGCGAGCGCGACGGTTGCGGGGCCGAGGAGCAGATGAATCGTCTGCGCCCCTTCGAAATAGGTTTCGTAAGGCGTGTCCGTGAGCGCCAAAACGGCGATGAGGAGCACGACGCTCACGATGATGGGGCTCAGAAGCGGAAAGAAGCGCGATTTGCGGTAGAGAAAGTGCCCGAAAAGATAGATCGCGAGCGTGAGCCCGAGCCAGAAGATGTTTTCGGACGCAAAATGCTGCCAGAGTTCCGTCATGATCTGTCCTCCTCCGCGTCATGGACGCCCAAGGCCTTCGAGACGAGCTGGATCGTCCAGGCCGTCACGGCCATGGCGATGAGGGTCGAGAGAACGAGCGTCACGGCAATGCCGACGCCTTCCGCTTCAAAGCGCGCGACGTGGCGGATGATGCCGACCCCCGCGGGGACGAAGAGAAGCGACAGGTTCGAAAGGAGAACCCCGCCCGTGGGGCGGATGAGGTCGATCAGGTCGTCCTTCACGAAGAAGGCGAGAAGAAGGAAGACCATTCCGAGCACGGATCCCGGAACGGGAATGCCCGTGAGCATCGCGAGCGCCTCGCCCGCGAGCTGAAAGAGCACGATGATTGTGATGGCGTTGAGCATTGTTCTTGTCGGGCGGACGCATTTTGCGAGGGAGAAGCGCCGTCCCGTTTGTTAAGATGAGAACCGATGATTCTGGCACGTCTCGACGTTGCCGGCGGCCGTTTTTTGCCGCCATGCATTCAACCTTTGTCCGAACGCAAAGAAGCTCCGCGGTTCGGACCACACTACGGAAAGGAGGGCAGGATGCCCCGAAACATGACTTTCGCCATTCGAGGCGAATACATTACGCTTGACGCTCTTCTCAAGGCGGTGGGCGCGGCCGACTCGGGTGCGCAGGCCAAACACCGCATCGCCGAGGGCGAAGTGACGGTGGACGGCGAGGTGGAGACCCGCAAGACCCGGAAGCTGCGCGGCGGCGAAACGGTCGTCGTTGACGACCTCACCGTCGTTCTCGCGGCGGAGAATCCCGCATGACGACCTTCGTTCGCAATCTCCTCTACCGCCAGGTCAAGGATCACATCCTCGGCGAACTCGCCGCCGGGCACTGGAAGGCCGGGGAGATGCTGCCGAGCGAAAAGCTTTTCGCCGAACAGCTCGGCGTTTCGCAGGGCACGGTGCGAAAGGCCATCCAGGAACTCGTGGAAGAGAACGTCCTCTACCGCGAGCAGGGACGCGGCACCTTCGTGCAGAGCTACCTTGCCTCGGGCTACTGCAACTCGTTTCACCGCTTCACGAACGAAGCGACGGGGACGATCGTTCCCTTCACGATGCGGCTCGTGCGCTTCGAGCGCGTTCCCGCCATGAAGGCCGACCGTCCGGCGTGGGTGCTCGGGCTTCCGAGCGACGGAGAGCTCTTTCACGCCCTGCGCGTCTATTCCTGGGAGGGAAAGGACGTCGGCATTTCGGAGCTGTGGCTCGACACGAAGCGCTTTGCCAAACTCACGGCCGAGAAGCTCGCGCGCCACGAGGGGAGCCTCTATCAGTTCTACGAGCGCGACCTCGGGGTTACGATCGTCTCGGTCGACGACCGCTGGCGCGCCAAGGTCTTTACGCCCGCGCTCGCTTCGCTCGGTCAATTCATGACGGGCGCGCCCTACATCGAGCTCACCCGCATCGGAAAGACCTTCGGCGGGGTGCCCGTGGAATACCGGCTCTCTTACTGCACGACGGAAGACTTCTACGTGCAGATGTAGGCGGCTCGGATAACCGAAAGAGAAAGGCTCGGCCTTCCCGAGGGGAGGACCGAGCCTTGCTGTAGGGGCGTCGAACGTCGATCAGCTGATGACGTAGAGAACGACGAGGCCGCAGGCCATGACGGGCGCCGTGCGCTTGACGACTTCGAGCGGGCTCACCATGGCGATGCCCGAAATCACGATCATGCCGCCCGCGAGCGGCGAGGAGGCGCGGCCGAAGGCGCCCGCGATGCTCGCGAGGTAGCCGAGGTCGGGAATCGTCATGCCGAACTGCGCGGCGTGCGGGGTGACGGCCTCGTTGAAGGCGAAGGTGGCGGCGTCGCCCGAACCGGTCATCACGCCGAGGACATAGGGCCCGATGGCGGCGCCGAGCTTGGCGACTTCGCTCGAGTGGCGCAGATAGTCGACGAAGACTTCGATCACGCCGCAGGAGGCGAGACCCGCGGAGAAGACGCCCGCGGCGATGATGATGCCGATGATGTTGCCGTAGCCGCGGCCCATGCCGTCAAAGAACTTCTTGATGATTTCCTGCGGATTCGAGCGCGTCACGACGATGCAGTAGAGCATGCCGATCAACATGGCGGTCGCGACGGAGAGCTTCAGTTCGGGCATCCAGATCGAGAAGCAGAGAAGCACCACCACCGGGAGGATCGGGGCGAAGGCGAAGAGGAGATTCGGATTTTCCGGGAGTTCCGGACCCTTGCCGCCCGCGTCGAGTCCCTTGACGTCGAAACCGCCGCGCTTATAGTCGCCGTAGAGGAAGCAGAGGACCGTCATGAAGGCGGTGAGCACGAAGAGCAGGCCGATCGTACGCGGAGCCGTCGCGTAGATGTAGTCCATGATCGGCATTTCGGCAAGCTTCGAGACGAAGACGTTGTGGGAGGTCCCCGGCGAGAGGAAGCCCGGCACCGTGGCGCCCGCCACGGCGGCGGCCGCGATGGCCGGACGGAAGCCCGCGCGGACCATCAGGGTGACGATCGTCGGACCGACGGCGGCGCAGAGACCCGCAAAGGACGAGATGGCGACCGAGATGAAGCCCGTGACGATCATGCAGCAGGGAAGGAGCAGAACGCCCAGCGTGCGAAGGGGCTTCGTCAAAAGCGACACGAGGTGAAGGTCGCACTTCGTAAGCGACATGACGCCCGCAAAGCCCATCGACGAGCAGATGGCGATGATGAGCGAAGCCGAGGTCATCGACTTGTCGAACTGCTTGAAGGCGGCCATCGGTTCCACGGCGAGGAGCGCCATGATGAGGCCGGACGTGAGAAGGACGAGACGCGTTTCGTAGCGCTTGATGAGCGCCCATACCGTCCCGATCACCACGACCAAGGCGGCCCAGAAGGTCCAAGTCATTTGAGGAGTCTCCATAGTGAGGCCGAACGTTCGGAAAAGGGGCTCCGAGGGACGGCCGTGAGAGGATGGAAAGCGAATTTGGAATGCCGTGCATCTTATTGGGGTTCTCCCTTGCGAGAAATTGGGAATAAACCCGAATTTTGTGTCTTATAGAAGACATAGGACTCGGCGATTTCCCGCTGTATCCCACCCGTCAAAGCCGTTAGCATACGGGGCACGGCAAAGGAACGCGCGTCGCTTTTCGACGGCGTTCCGAAATCTGAAACACTGTAAGTTAGGGAGTCCATCATGACCGCTGTGCCCGCACTCGATCCGAGTTACGTGCAGTTGCTCGAAACCATCCGCCGTGACGAAAAGGTCGCGCGTGCGCTCGAGATCGCGCTCGAAGAAGTCGACCGCGCCATGGAAGAACAGATCGAACTCTGTGAAATCGAAGCCCCCACCTTTGCGGAGGAAAAGCGCGCGGCCCGCGTGGCCGAACTCATGCGCGCCTACGGCCTCACGGACGTCGTGACCGATCCGATCGGCAACGTCGTCGGCCGCCGTCAGGGCCGCAATCCCGAAGGCCCCGTGCTTGCGCTCGGCGCCCACATGGACTCGGTCTTCCCCGCGGGCACCGACGTGAAGGTCCGCCGTGAAGGAAAGATCTTTCGTGCGCCCGGGATCGGCGACAACTGCTCGGGCCTGCGCGCGCTCCTGCAGATTTTGCGCATGTTCGAAATCACCGGCATCGAAACGGAAGGCGACATTCTCTTTCTGGGCACGGTCGGCGAAGAAGGTCTCGGCGACATCCGCGGCTCGAAGGCGCTCTTTGACGGTTCGCGACGCATCGACGGCTTCATTGCGATCGACTCGACGGAAGTGGGCCGCGTGCTCTGCGGCGCGACGGGTTCGCACCGCTGGCGCCTCACGGTCGAAGGCGCGGGCGGCCACTCCTACGCCGACTTCGGGAAGGTCCCCTCGGCCATTCACGCGATCTGCCGCGCGGGCGCCAAGATGGCGAACTTCCGCGTTCCGTCGGACCCCAAGACGACCTACACGATCGGGACCGTCAAGGGCGGCACGACCGTGAATTCGATCGCCGCGCGCGCTTCGGTCGAAGTCGACATGCGCAGCGTGAGCAACGAAGAGCTCCTCGCCCTCGAAGCCAAGATTCTCGAAGCCTTTGAAGAAGGCGTCCGCGAAGAAAACGAATTCTGGGGCGTCACGGACGAAGCGCTTCGTCTGCGCCTCGTGAAGGAAGCGATCGGGAACCGTCCCGCCGGGATGCGTCCCGACGACTGCCCGGTTCTGCAGTCGGCCCGCGCCGCGCAGAAGTCGCTCGGCATCGAACTCACGAAGTACATGTGCTCTTCGACCGACGCCAACGCGCCGATGAGCCTCGGGATTCCGTCTACGTGCCTGTGCTCGGGCGGCAAGGGCGTCAACGCCCACACGACGAAGGAATACTTCGAAATGGTCGACACGCACCTCGGTCCGCAGCTCGTCTTCCTGACGACCTGCCTCCTCGTCGGTGCGGACGGCTCGTCTCCGAAGCTTCCCCGCCGTTGAGGAAATCCTTTTTCCCATAAGCAAAACGGGCGCCCCGCGGGGCGCCCGTTTTGTTGTGGTTCAAGACAATCAGGCGAGGTCCTTGAGTTCCCGGCGCAGGATCTTGCCGACCGGGGTCTTGGGGAGCGACTCGACGAAGACGATCTTCTTCGGAACCTTGTAGCCCGTGAGCTGCGTGCGGCAGTACTTGCGCACGTCGTCTTCGGTGAGGGTCGGATCCTTGCGCACGATCACGGCCTTGACGGTTTCGCCCGACTTCGCCGAGGGAATGCCCACGACGCCCACTTCGAGGACGCCCGGCATCGAGGCGATCACGTTTTCGACTTCGTTCGGATAGACGTTGAAGCCCGAGACGAGAATCATGTCCTTCTTGCGGTCGGTGATCGTGATGACGCCGCGGTGGTTCATGTAGCCCACGTCGCCCGTACGCAGCCATCCGTCGCGAAGGACGTTGGCCGTTTCTTCGGGCTTCTTCCAGTAGCCCGACATGACCTGCGGACCGCGAACGCAGATTTCGCCCGTGTAGTCTTCGGGGTTGCCGCCTTCGGGACAGAGACCGAGGTCTTCAAAGCCGTCGCCGCGGATCGACACTTCGGTCGAGGGAAGCGGACAGCCGACCGAGCCGTCCCAGGGAGCGTTCGGGATGTTCCCGCACACGCCCGGGCTCGCTTCGGTGAGGCCGTAGGCTTCGAGAATGTTCGAGCCAGTCTGCGCCTTCCAGCGCTCCGCCACGGTGCGCTGCACCTGCGTGCCGCCGCCCGCCGTGAGCTTCAAGCGCGTGAAGCGGTGCGTGCAGAAGGTCGCGTTGTTGAGCATGGCGGCAAAAAGCGTGTTGACGCCGACGATGACGGAGAAGTCCCACTTCTTGACTTCCTTGGCGAGCCCCTCCATGTCGCGGGGGTTCGTGATGAGGACGCTCGTGGCGGCCCAGCGCGTAAAGCAGATCGTCGCGCAGAGCGAGAAGATGTGGTAGAGGGGAAGCGCCGTCATGACGACTTCCTTGCCTTCTTCAAATTCGCCCGAAATCCAGCTTCCGACCTGCTCGACGTTCGCGATGAGATTGCGGTGCGTGAGGATCGCGCCCTTCGAGACGCCCGTCGTGCCGCCCGTGTACTGGAGGAACGCGACGTCGGTGTTGCGGATCTCGTGCGGCGTGAAACCGTGCTCGGCCCCCTTGGCGAGCGCCGTGCGGAAGTCGACGGCGTGCGGAAGGTTGTAGGCGGGCACCATCTTCTTGACGCGGCGCACGACGAAGTTGACGAGCGTGCGCTTCACAAAGGGGAAGAGATCGCCCACGGCCGTCGTCACGATGTGGCGGCATTCGGTGCCTTCGAGCGCGTGCTCGAGCGTGCGCGCGAAGTTTTCGATGATGACGATCGCCTTTGCGCCGGAGTCGCGCAGCGTGTGCTGCACTTCGCGCGAAGTGTAGAGGGGGTTCACGTTCACCACGATGAAGCCCGCGCGCAGGCAGGCAAAGAAGGCGACGACGTACTGCAGGAGGTTCGGCATCATGATGGCCACGCGGTCGCCCGGCTTCAGGTCGGGAAGACTCTGCAGATAGCCCGCGAAGTCGCGCGAGAGCTGCACCATGCGGCGATACGAAATCGACACGCCCATGTTGACCCAGGCGTCGCGGTCGGGGAACTGCTCCGCCGCACGGTCGAGAACGGCCGGGATGCTCGGATAGTGATCCGGATCGATTTCGTGCGGAACGTAGGAGGGATAGACGTCGAACCAGGGGTGTTGCGTTGCCATCGTGGAAAAGGTCCTGTCGAAAGAATGGGCGGGTTATAGCACGTTTTTTTGCCGCAAAACGAGTCGAAAAACCGCGATTTTCCCCAATTTTCTCCGTTAAAGGATGCGAAAAAGCAAAAACCGACGCCCTCCCCGAAGGATTGCGTCGGTTTCGCGCGTCGAAGACGAGAGCAATCAGGCTTCGAGCGTAAGGCAGTGACGGGCGTATTCTTCGACGTCGTTCCAGTCCGTGTAGTCGATCACGGCGGTCGGTTCCGTCGGGCCCTTCGTCATCTTCATGATCATTTGGATGAGCTTCGTGTCGATCCAGGACCAGTTCGGATAGTCAACCTTGCCGGCGAAGCAGTGGGCGTCCTTCGGCTTCCAGGGGTTGTTCGCGAGGAACTTGCGGCAGTACACGTTGCCTTCCGGGGTGGCCTTCGCCGGCGTGCGGGCGACGACGGAGACGCAGAAGAAGGAGTTGGCCTTGCAGTCGAGCACGGCCTTGTACTTGTTGACGAAAGCCACGAATTCGCGGCGGAAGTGGCCGTAAAGCACGGGGGCGCCAGCGATGACGAGGTCGTACTTGTTCCAGTCGAGACCTTCGCGATCGGCTTCCACCACGTCCATCAGGTCGGCCTGATTGCCTTCGGCGATGACCGTTTCCCAAATGCGGCGCGCGATGCGGGCGGTGTGGCCGGAACGGCTTTGGTAGAGGACAAGAACCGTCTTCATTGTGTGTTTCTCCATGGACGAAAATTCCGTCCTTCAAGTTTAGCGGTTTCGGGATCGGACGGCACCATGCATCCGACGAAACGCATCCTAAGCCCGCATCATTGCTCGGACCTTAAGCGCGAAGAATTCTCGGGAAAATCCTCCGTCCCCTTCGCCGTTCCGTTACAATGCAGACCTTTCTTCCGCGAGGAAGATGGGTTCGCGCCCGCCGGGCCGAACCGACGTTTCCCGTTTTGTGCGCCCCATCCCGACTGGCGGGTATTGCACGAACGGACATTTGATCAATGCGGGTTCGAAACGCTTTTTCCGATACCGTGTCGTTTCGGGCTCCAACCCTGGAAAATTATGGCAAAGGAAGATCTGATTGAGATGTCCGGCCAGGTGCTCGAAGTCCTGCCGGATGCTCGTTATCGCGTGAAACTCGACAACGGCCACGAACTCGTGGCGTACACCAACGGCAAGATGCGCAAGCACCACATCCGCATTCTCGCCGGCGACAAGGTCTCGCTCGAGCTCTCGCCCTACGATCTGACGAAGGGTCGCATCACCTTCCGCCACATCGAAGGTCGTCCTCCGATGAATCCGCAGGCCCGCCGCCGCTGATCGTCGAGACAGACAAAAGAAAATCCCGCGCCTCTCGGTGGAGAGCGCGGGATTTTTCTTAGGGCCGCAGGCGCGGCTCAGAAGGCGTCCTTGAAGGTGATGAAGAAGATCACCGTCAGGTGGTAGAAGACCGGCGCCGCAAACGTAAGGGGCGCCAGGCGCATGAGCGTGCCGCGCGTCATGTAGACGTCGCCCTCGCCCGCGAGGGCGTGCGCCCCCATGCTGCGGCGCACGACGTTGAGGACAAGGTCGCCGAGACCGCCCGAAATCACGATGGCAAGGCCCATGAGGAGCGCCTGCCAGAAGCGGAAAGGCGTGATCCAGAAGAGCGCGGCCGAGGCGAGAAGCCCGCCGAGCCCGCCGACCACGGCCCCCATGAGGGTACGGTTCGTGTTGAAGGAAAAGGTCTTCTGCCCCATAAAGGAGCTCGCGATCGTCGCGCAGAGGTCGGAGATGAAGAGGACCGCAAGGAAGAAGAGCATCATGAGCGGTCCCGACGAGTTGTAGCGCGTCAGATCGAGTGTCGCGATTGCCGGCGCGTGGCTCACGCAGAAGACGCAGAGCATGATCCCCCACTGCACTTTGGCGACGCGCTCGAGGTAGCGGTCCGTGTCCTTCGAGAACGCCATGATGACGGGGAGCGCAAGGAAGAGATAGACCGGAATGAAGAGCGTGAAGAGAGACGGCAGATCGAACCCGATGAGGATGTATTGCAGCGGGATCGCGATATAGAAGGCCGTGATGAGCGCGTAGTGGTCGGTCGATTTCGTCGGCGTGATGGCGATGAATTCGCGCAGCAGGAAGAAGCTCAGCATCGCGAAGAAGACGAGCAGCGTGTTCTGCCCGATCGCGAAGGCGATCGTGAAGACGACGATCAGCCACCAGCCCATGCGCACGCGCGAATGGACGGTGAGCAGACGGTTGCGGCGCACGGCGTCCGTGACGTGCTCAATGGCCCAGGCGCCGTATGCGGTGCCCGCGGCGATCAAAACGGTGAGGCCCACGAGCAGGATGATGTAGGCCTCCTGAATGGTAAAACCGAGTCTCATGGCTGGCTCAACTCCACAATGGCGTTGCGGGCGCGCTCAAGGAAGTCTTCCTTGAGGTCTTCGGGGTGATGCGGCAGCGGCGCGCCGAAGCGGACCGAGCAGACGGTCGGCACGGGAATGAGCACGCCCTTGGGCATGGCCCGATGGAGGTTTTCGATGTAGACCGGAATGAGCTCCACTTCGGGAAATTCGCGCATGAGGCGCCAAATGCCCGACTTGAAGGGGCTCGGCAGCGGTTGGGGACGGCGCGTTCCTTCGGGGAAGATGATGAGGGAGGAACCTTCCTGCAGGGCTTCGCGCAGAGGATCGAGGGGATTCGCGTGCTCGGTGCGGCGACGGTCGACGAGCACGACGTTGAGCTCTTCGAGCGCGATGCGGCGGCGAAGAACGCCCTTTTCCCAATAGTCCTTGGCGGCGACGGGCCGCACGGTGGCGCGCAGGGCCGGCGGCAGCGACGCCCAGATCACGATGGTGTCAAGGTGACTCGTGTGGTTGGCGAAGTAGATTCGCTGACGCGACGAGGGGGCGCAGCCCTGCCAGTGGGGATAGGCCCCGACGAGCAGTCTGGTGAGCCAGACGATCGGCGTCATCAACTTGAAGGATTGGAACACGTTGGTACCCTGGGGTATGAGAAATTAGTCTGATTATAAGCGTCACGCTTCGGTGCCGCCCACGGTGAGGGAATCGATGCGAAGCGTCGGCAGTCCCGTCCCGACGGGGCAGTTCTGTCCGTCTTTGCCGCACTGCCCGATGCCGTCGTCGAGTTTCGAGTCGTTTCCGACGAGCCGGATCCCGAGTAGCGCCCGGTCTCCGCGGCCGATGAGGGTCGCGCCGCGCACGGGTTCGGCAAGGCGCCCCTTTCGGATGCGCCGCGCTCCGCTCATCGTGAAGACGAAGTCGCCGCTCGTGATGTCGACCTGGCCGCCCGCGAAGTGTTCGGCATAGAGGCCGTCCTCGACCGAGGCGACGATCTCTTCGGGCGTGTGTTCGCCCGAGAGCATGAAGGTGTTCGTCATGCGCGGAAGCGGCAGCGTCGCAAAGCTCTCGCGCCGGCCGTTTCCGGTGAGCGGCAGTCCGAGCGCGCGGGCGTTGAAGCGGTCGGTGAGAAGTCCCGTGAGAATGCCGTCCTCGATGAGGATGGTGCGCTGCGTGGGCGTTCCTTCGTCGTCGACCGTGAGCGACCCGCGCCGCACCGGAAGACTTCCGTCGTCGACGATCGTGACGCCCCGGGGCGCGACGCGCTCGCCGATCCGGTCCGTGAAGACGGAGGTTTCCTTGCGGTGGGCGTCGGCTTCGAGGCCGTGTCCCACGGCTTCGTGAAGAAGAATCCCGGGCCAGCCCGGGCCGAGCACGACGGGCATCACGCCCGAGGGCGCGGGGCGCGCTTCGGTCTGCAGGACCGCTTCGCGGACGGCCTTTTCGCACCAGGCCTCCACCCGCTCGCGCGTGAAGTGCTCGATCCCGCAGCGGGCGCCCCCGCCGCTCGTACCTTGTTCGGTGCGGCCGTTTTGTTCGGCAAGGACGTTGACCGAGAGATAGATCTGCGGCCGGATGTCCGCGGTGAGTCTTCCCTCGAGATCGGCGACGAGCACCGTCTCGACTTCGGCCTGAAGCGTCGCCGTGACGTTTCGCACCGCGGGAGAGAGACTCCGCGCGTAACGGTCGATGTGGCGAAGAAGTTCGATTTCCCTGGAGGGCTCCGTCGCCTCCACGTCGGGCGAATAAAGAGGCCGGACGGTTTGTGGGGAGAGACGCGCGGGCATCGTCACCGAACGCGATCCGGTGAGCGAGCGCAGATCGTCCGCCGAAGCGAGAAGATGGCGCGCGGCGAGGTCGTCCCCGTAGGAGAGCGCCTGGCGCTCGCCCGCGACCGTGCGAAGGCCGTAGCCTCGGTCGATCGAGAAGTGCCCGGTCTTGACGATGCCTTCTTCGAGAAGCCAGTCGTGCGACTCGATGTGCTGAAAGTAGAGGTCCGCCCAGTCGACGCCGCGGCTTCCCGCGCGCGCGAGGGCGGCGAGCAGGGCGGCCTCGTCGAGGTCCGACCCCGTCCATAGGGTGGCGCAGGCTTTTTCAAGGATCGTAGACATGAGCGCAAAAGAAATCGGAAAGAGCGAACTCTAGCAAAACGCGCCTTATTTTTCCGTGCGGGCCCGCGGCATTTTGTCGACGACGGGGTCCTGGAAGCTTCCGTGCACGTGATAGGTCGAGCTCATCAGATTCGAGATTTCGTCCTTGAGGAACCACTGCGCGACGAAGGTCCCGACCCCGACGGCGGGGTTGAGGAGCGTGAGCGCGAGCGCGGGCGCTTCGGCGTTGAATTTCGGCAGGACCAGGGCTTCGAGGTCGAGTTTTTCACCCACGAGGTCGACGTCGCCCGAGAGAAGGATCGTTGCGGGCGAGCCCACGACCGCGACCTTCTCGGTCGAGAGAACGCCGCGGCTGAGTTTTCCGCCCGCCGCGATGGAGTCGAAGGTGAAGCCCTTGCCGATCACGTCGCGGAAGTCGAGCGTGAGACGCCGCATCAGGTGCTGCATGGAAAGAAGGCCGAGCAGTCGTCCGCTTCCGGGTTCCACCTGCAGGATCTGGCCGGAGCCGAGCATCGCCGTCACCTCGCCCGAGAGCGTATTGAGCTGCGGCATGTGGGGCTGGCCCCGGAAGGTGAGGTCGAGCTTCACGTTCCCCGGGGCGTTGCGGATGACGTCGCGGATGCGAAGGTCGTGCAAAAGCCTCCCGAGATCGGAGAAGTTCGCCTCGAGCGTGAGATGCGAGGTGCCGACTTCGTCCGTAGCCGATTCCGGTCGCCAGACGCCCTGGCCGAGAAGACTGCCGCCCCTCGCCGTCACGGCGATGCGGTCGATGATGGCGAGACCCTCGCCCGAAGGCGCGATTTCGTTGCGGCTGATGAATTCCACCTTGCCGATGCGCCGTTCGCCCACGCGAAGGTCGTCGATCGTGAGGTTGATGCTCGGGAGGGTTCCCGGAGACGGACGCGTGTCGAGCGCCGTGTCGATTTCGTCGCCGGCCGCTTCCGGCAGGTGCGCGCGGTCGATCTTGAAGGTCCATTTGTCGGGCGCGGCGCCTGCGTCGAGGAATTCCGCCTGGCCGCTCACTTCGTCGCTTGCGAGGCGAAGGTGCCAGTCGTTTTGTCCGAAGTGACGAAGCGTCGCGTCTATGTTGTGGATGGTCATGCGGTGGGCGAGGAGTTCTCCGAGCTTCACGCGCAGGGTTCCCCAGGGGATGTTGTAGCCGTCGGCATGCGCCTTGCGGTTGCGGTCGATTTCCCGCCAGAAGGGTTCCCACTCGTTCCAGGAGAAGCGAGGCACGTTGACGGAGAGATCGAGCCGGTCGCCCGCCTTCCCCATGGGGGTGCCGACGCCCACGAAGCCCGAGGTGAGGGCGTAGCCCTCCTTGCGGTCGTCAAAGTAGAGCGCCGCCTCGAGGTGACCGGCCGAACTCACGACAAGACCCTGTCCCGACGCACGGGGCGCCCACGAGAAACTCGTCGGCCAGACTTCCGAGGCGCTCTTTGCAAAGGGTGCAGGCAGAGCGGAAGCGAGCCCGGCGAGGTTCGTGCGTCCGGAAATGCGAAGCGGCGTCTTTCCCTGAAGATCCACCCGGGCGTAGACGCGAACGGGCGCGGTGCCCGAAAGGGCGGAGAAGACGGGGGCGAATCCGGGGTCGGAGGCGAGCCGTGCGAGGTCCGCCGGACCCGCCCGGCCGTCGACGTCGATTACGACGTCGTTCTTTTCCGTGCGAACGGCGACGCGCACCGGGCCCGCCTCGGTCCGCCCCTCGACGGGCGAGGGCGTGTCGACGCCCTTTTCCGTGATGACGAGCGTTCCGACCGCGTCTTCGAGCGTCGGAAGACCGTGCCCGTAGGCGAAGTTCGTCTTCTGCAGATTGGCCGTCACCTTCACGCGGGTTCGCTCGGGGTGCGCAAGCGGAACGGAGAGGCCGAGCCGCACGTCGACCGGTCCCGAGCCGGTCGACTCCGAGAAGGCGCCGCCGTGAATGCGCGAGAGCATGGGCGCTTCGTTGAGGTAGCGAAGGGCGTCCTTGGCGTCGCCTCGGATGCGGCCGTCGACGAGGAGCGTGACGGGTGTCGCGGAAAAGGCGGGAATTTCCACGCGTACGTCGGAGGCGAGCAGATTTCTCGAATTGGCCTTGTGGCCCGTGATCAGCATGCGTTCGCCCTCGAAGAGGAGATCCGCCTCGACGTTCGTGAGGACCGGCCACTCGGATCCGGCCTTCTTGCCCTGCGTCGGTAAAAAGTCGAGCGTGCCGCCCGTGACGTGGCCGCGGATGCGGAAGAGTCCGTTTTTGCCGTCCGACCACGGGTAGTCCGCGAGACGTCCTTCGAGGTGCCAGTCGCCCGAGGTGGCGCGGCCCTTGAGAATGCCGCCCTCGAGCCAGTCGAGCGTACCTTCGCCCACGACGCGTGGCAGGTAGTGTCGCACGGACGGACCGTTCGCCCGGAGGATCTTCCCCGAGAACTTCACGGTTCCCGCAACGTCGTCGTCAAGGGTCCAGGTGCCCGCGCCCGTCACGGCCGCCTCGCCGTTTTCGGCGCGAAGATCCCGCAGGTCGACCGACCAGTGTTCGCCCTTGGAGACGAGCGCTTCGAGCGAAAGCTTGTCAAAGCGCATCGTCTCGCGGCGAAAGACCTTGGGAAAGCGCAGCGACGCGTTGCGGCTCGCAAGCGTCACGCGAACGGAACGGTCCTGTTCGCGCGTCGAGAGGGTGCCCGAGAGATTGCGAAAACTCGGACGGTCCGCGTCGTTTTTGATGCCGAGCCCTTCAAATTCCAGAGAAACCGCCCAGTTGGCAAGCATCGAGAGGTCGCCCCGGCCCGACGCGCTGAGGTTGCGGATGCGGCCCGTGAGACCGTATTCCCTGAGCTGCGAGCGCACGTCGTCGGGAATCGGAAGCGAGGTCCCGATCGAAGAGAGAAGCCCGATGTCGAGCATGGAGGCGCCGACGTCGACTTCGACGGTCTTCCCCGCGGCGTCCGTCCTGCGCAAAAGCGTGAGCTGCCGAGGGCGCCACTGCCAGCTCTCGGCCGACTGCAGCCGCAGGCCTTCGAGGGAAAGGGTCTGCGTGCGGGAGTCCGGGTCGAAGGCGTAGTTCACGCGGGCTTCGGCGCGGCGAAGATTGAGGGGCGCGAGGTCGTCGCCCAGACGAAGCCGCACGTTTCGGGTCGAAAGGTCCGCGAGGAGCGTACGGACTTCGCCCTGATCAAGATCGCTCCAAACGCGCACGCGTCCTTCGCCAGAGGAGAGATAGTTGCGCAGTCCCAGTCGGCGGGCGATCTGTCCCACGTTCGTGCGCTCGAGGTTCGCGTAGGCGCGCGCCGTCCAGGTCTGCGGACGGGCCGGGTCGGTGAAGAAGCTCTTGTCGACCTGGAAGCGAAGCGAAAAATCGTCCGAGCGCTCGCCGCTCACGAAGGTGCCGTCAAGACCGCTTCGCCAGGCGAGAAGTTCGTCCTGAAAGCGGAAGTCAAGGTTTTCGATCCGAACGGGCGCGAGATCGGGACGGCGAAGGTCCTGATAGGTGACGGTGCCGTTGACCAGCGAGAGCTGACGTTGCGCGAAAAGTTGGGCGAGCGCCGGGATTTCTTCGGGCATTTCCGTCTGGTCGCCATCGCTCGAGAGTTCGGGGAGCGGGAGCACGAAGCCCGCAAGGTCGACGGACTTTTCGTCGAGACGCCGCACCGTGAGGGTCGGTTGATAGACGATCAGTTCGCGAAAGCGCGGCGCCCGGTACCAGAGGGAGGACCAGGAAAATTCCGCGCGGATGTGGGGAATGAACAGGGAGTCGGGGCCGTCCGGGCGGGAAAAGCGCAGCGCATCGATTTCGATTCTCGGCCAAAGGAAATGAAAGTCGAGTTCAAACTTTTCCGCTTCGATTTGCGCGCCCGTCGCTTGGGAAATGGCCGTCGTGATGCGCCCCCGCAGTTCGTCGGCGTGGGTCGAGACGTACCACCGCATGCCGAGGAGAAGGAACCCCAGCGCGAAGTAGACGACCACGAGCGACCACCAGAGCCAGCGCGTACGCTCGAAGAAGGCTCGGTAGCCCGCGCGGTGACCGCGGTAGACGACATAACGGCGTTTGAAGTAGGACATGCACCGACGAGGTTGGGATGGAAAGGGGCAAAGCGTATTGTAGTCCTCCGCTGCGGCTCCTCCGAAGAGGTTGCGGGAAACGGGAGGCGCCCGAAGCGTAAAAAATCGTGAGGAAGCTCTGCGGTGTTTCGCCGATTGGTGTCGACGGGCGCGTGCCGTAGAATGGAAAAACTTTGTCTCACTCACGGATTCCGTCATGCCCCGTCTCGACCTTGCCGGCGTACTTGAACACTCCAACTTTGTGCGGCGCGCGCTGCGCGCGATGTATCCCATGGAAGAGGACGACGCGCGCCTCGCGCATCTCGCGGCGCTCGTCGAGGAAGGACGGACGCGCGCGGATTTCGAGCGCGCCGTCGAAGGGGAAGACGATACGGAACGCCTGGCCGAAACGCTCCGGCGGGTGCGGCGCGAGCTCATTCTCTATCTCGTCGCGGCCGATTCGACGGGCGCGATCGACTATTTCGGCGTGGTCGAGCGCATGTCGGACTTTGCGGAGGTGGCCGTGCGCTCTACGGTGCGCGCGCACGCAGGAGAGCTTGCCCGTCGCCACGGCGTTCCCTTTGGCGCCGTGACGGGAACGCCCCAGGACCTCATCGTGGTCGGCATGGGCAAGTTGGGCGGCCGCGAACTCAACGTCTCCTCCGACATCGACCTCATCTTCCTCTACGACGAAGACGGTGAAACCCGCCCGACGCCGGAATTCCCCGACGCGCGTCGCACGCTCACGGTTACGGAATTTTACGAAAGGCTCGCGCGACGGGTTCTGCCCGCCCTGAACGACATTCGGGGCGCGGGCTTTGTCTTTCGCGTCGACATGCGGCTTCGTCCCAACGGCGACTCGGGCCCGATCGTGGGCTCGAGCGACATGCTCGAAGAGTACCTCTACACCCAGGGCCGCGATTGGGAGCGCTTCGCCTGGCTCAAGGGCCGCGTGGTGAGCGCCCCCGTCTTTTCGAGTCCCGAGGAGTTCGAGCGCGCTTCGCACGCGGTCGAGAATCTCGTTCGCCCCTTCGTATTCCGCAAGTACCTCGACTTCGGCGCGATCAGTTCGCTCACGAAGCTCCACGAGACGCTCCGCGCCGAAACGGCGCGCCGCGAGGCGCAGCGAAACTTCACGGGCGCGAACGTGAAGCTCGGGCGCGGCGGCATTCGGGAAATCGAATTCCTCACGCAGACGTTGCAGGTGATCCGCGGCGGCCGCGACGTGCGGCTTCGCGGCAAGGAAACGCTCCCGATGCTGACGAGGCTCGGCGAAGAAGGCGTGCTCTCGCCCGAGGTCGCCGAAAAACTCAAGGAAGACTATGTGTGGCTGCGAAACGTCGAACATGCGCTGCAGTACGTGGACGATCAGCAGACGCAGCTTCTCCCGCGCGAAGGGGAAAATCTCGTGCACGCAGCGGCGCTTCTCGGCGTCACGCCCGAAGAACTCTGGGTGCACTACGAAGCCGTGCGCGACCGCGTGGGCCGGGCCTTCGAGAACGTCTTTCAGGTGAAGGACACGCCCGAAGGGGCGGAGAGCGATTGGCCCGTGGGCTGGCAGACCGGGACTTCGAGCGCAAGAACCGCGCTCGAAGAAATGTTCGTCCGCAAGGGCTATGCGGCCGAGAACGCGCCGGAGCTTGCGCAGCGGACGGCGAACCTCGCGATGGGGCGCTTTTCGGCCTTCAAGTCCGAAGGAGCGCTCCAGAAGATGCAGCAGCTCCTGCAGATGGTGGTCGCAAACGTTCCGCAGTGGGTGAAGAGCGACGCCGTGCGCGTCGTGGCCCCTTCGGAACTCCTCTCGCGTTATCTGCGGCTTCTCGAAGCCGTGGCGGGAAGAACCACCTACGTGACGCTTTTGTGCCAGTACCCGAGGGCGGCCGAACGCGTGGGCCGCGTGCTCGCGGCGAGCCGCTGGAGCACGGATTTCGTCGCCTCGCACCCGATCATCCTCGACGAACTCGTCGACGGACGGATTCGGGAGATGGACGACTTCACGCCGGTCGACTGGAGCGAATGGCGCGAGCGCTTCCGCGAGGCGCTCGCCGAGTGCGGAGACGATCAGGAGCGGCAGATGAACCTTCTGCGCGACGCCTATCACTCGGCCGTCTTCCGGCTCCTCATCGCCGACATCGACGGACGCTTCACGGTGGAGCGCCTCGCCGACCAGCTCTCGGCCCTTGCCGACGCCGTGGTGGAGGAAACGCTCGAGATCGTGTGGCGCGCGATGGCGCAGAAGCACTGCGAGCGTCCGAAGTTCGCGGTGCTGGGTTACGGGAAGCTGGGCGGCAAGGAATTGGGGTACGAAAGCGACCTCGACCTCGTCTTCCTCTACGACGATCCCTCCGACGAGGCCGACCGCACCTACAGCCGGCTTGTGCGCCGCATGATCAGCTGGCTCACCGTGCCGACTTCTTCGGGCAAGCTCTTTGACATCGACCTGCGGCTTCGTCCCAACGGCGAAAACGGGCTCGTCGTGAGCACCATGGCGCACTTTGAGAACTACCAGAAGCGATCCGACGGCGTGGGCGCCTGGATCTGGGAGCATCAGGCGCTCACGCGCGCCCGCTTCGTCGCGGGCGACCCAGCGATCGGCCGGCGTTTCGAGGCCCTTCGCGAAGAGGTTCTGCGGATGCCCCGAGATCTCGCGGCCCTCAAGGAGGCGGTCTTGGAGATGCGCGAGCGCATGCACGAGGGACACCGCAATCCGACGAAGCTCTTTGACGTCAAGCACGACGCGGGCGGGATGGTCGACGTCGAATTCATCGTGCAGACGCTCGTTCTCGGCTACTCGCACGATCATCCGCAGCTCGTGAACAATTTCGGCAACATTTTGTTGCTGGAAATGGCGGTCGACGCGGGGCTCATTCCGGCCGAACTCACCGCAAAGGTGGTGAAGGCCTATCGCCGCTATCGCGCTCTGCAGCATGAAATTCGACTGAACGCCGGCGAAGCCCGGGCGGTTCGTGTCGATCCCGCGCTCGTCGCTGATGAGGCCGAGGCCGTGCGCGAACTTTGGCGCGTGTTTTTCGGGCGCTGAGGATAGAATCGAAGAAAACTTTTCTTTCGAGAGAGCCTTCATGCCCGTCGTTCCGTCCGACTACCGGGCGCCTTCCTGGTGCCCGGGCTCGCATCTGCAGACCTGTCTGCCCGCCAAGCTTTCGAAGCGTCCCGAAGTGGAGTACCGCGTCGAACACGTGGAACTTCCCGACGGGGACTTCATGATCTGGCACTGGGCCAAGCCCGAACCCTTGGATCCCAAGGCCCCGGTGCTCGTGCACTTTCACGGCCTCGAGGGGAGTTCGCACAGCCACTACGCGCTCGCGCTCATGCACGAGACCGCCAAGCGCGGCTGGCGCGGCGTGGTCGCGCACTTTCGCACCTGCGGGGGCGAACTCAACCGTCTGCCGCGCGCCTATTTCGCGGGCGACACGGCGGACAATTCCTGGGTGCTCAAAACCGTGCACGCCCGCTTTCCCGAGGCGCCGCTCTACGCGGTGGGAGTAAGTCTCGGCGCCAATCAGCTTGCCAAGACCATGGGCGACATGGGAGAGGACCTCTCCTTCATCACGGCGGCCGCGGCCATTGGCGGCCCTGTCGACCTCGTGGCGGGAAGCGAGCGCATCGACAAGGGCGTGAACACGCTCTACGCCGACATGTTTCTTTCGACCCTGAAGCCGAAACTTGAGAAAAAGTGCGAGCGCTGGCCGGGACTTGTCGACCCCGAGAGACTCGCCGCCTGCAGGACCTTCTTTGACTTCGACGACCTCTACACGGCGCCCGTGCACGGCTTTCGCTCGGCGATGGACTACTACGTGAAATGCTCCGCGAAGCCTTCGCTTCCCGGCGTGCGCCAGCCCCTTTTGCTTCTCAACGCGAAGAACGACCCCTTCTTTTCGGGCTGGGCCCTGCCGCGCGAAGACGAGGTGAGCCGATTCGTCACCTGCGACTATCCCGAGGAAGGCGGACACATCGGATTTCCGACGGGACGCTTCCCGGGCGAACTTTCCTATCTTCCTCACCGTATAATGCGGTTTTTCGACACCGGCGGCTAAACCGTCCGCGTCCGGTGTTTGTCCCCAACCCCGTCACCGCCCCGGCTGACTGCGCCGGCGTGCGGCCTGAGAGGAGTTCAACATGTCCGGTCTTCACGGAAAGCGCTGCGGACTCGCCGCGCTCGTTCTTTTCATTCTCACGATTCCCGTCGGCAACTGGGTCGTCCTCAACGTCGGCACGACCTGCTATCCCGACGGTCCCTGCGTGATCCCGGTGTGGCCGGGCCTCATGTCGCCCTCGGCCGTGCTGTTGGCGGGCCTTGCGCTCGTCCTTCGCGACGCCGTGCAGTCGCTCCTCGGAAACCGCGCGACGATTGCCGCGATTCTTTTCGGAACGCTCCTCTCGGGGCTTCTCTCGGACCCCGCCGTCGTGATCGGTTCGGCCGCGGCCTTCCTCTTTTCGGAATTGGCCGACTTTCTCGTCTACACGCCGCTTCGCCGCCGCTATCCGAGCTCGGCCATTCTCGTCTCGGGCCTCGTGGGTTCGATCGTCGACAGCTGCATCTTCCTGCAGCTCGCCTTCGGGTCGCTCGAATTCGTGACCGGACAGGTCGTGGGCAAGTTCTGGATGAGTCTTGCCGCCGCGGCGCTTCTCTATCTCTGGCGACGCCGTCGCGCGGCGCACGCCGAAGGCGGCGCCTTCGCCTGAGATTTGCATGCCCCAACGCATTCGACCCGAGCGTCTTCCGAGGCGCCCGGGTTTTTCATTGGCGGCGCGGCAATGTCGCCTTAAGTTTCGCCCGTCAGAATGAGGGCACACGATTGATTTGGAGTCCCGGCACATGACCACCCCCGAGCGCACCGCCCTTCTTCTTCTCAACACGGGTTCGCCCGACGCCCCCGAAGCTTCGGCCGTCCGGCGCTATCTCGCGGAATTTTTGAGCGACGAGCGCGTGATCGAACTCCCGAAGTGGAAGTGGTGGCCGATTCTCCACGGCATCATTCTGCGCGTGCGCCCGGCGAAGTCGGCCGAGCGCTACCGCGGGGTCTGGACGGAAGAAGGTTCGCCCCTTCTCGTTCACACGAAGTCGATCGCCGAGAAGCTCGGACGCCGTCTCAAGGGCGAAGGCATTTCCGTTCACTGGGCCTCCTGCTACGGCAATCCCTCGATTCCGGCCGTCCTCACGGACCTCGAAAAGGCTGGAGTCGAGCGCCTCGTCGTCCTGCCGCTTTTCCCGCAGTACGCGCCGCAGACGACGGCCTCGGCCTTCGACGCGGTCTTTCGCCACCTCATGACGAGGCGCAGCCAGCCGGCCCTTACGACCGTCCGCGAATACGGCGCGCATCCGGCCTACATCGAGGCGCTTGCGCGCCGGATCGAAGCGCACTGGGAAAAGACGGGCCGCCCCTTTGCGGAGGGCGGAAAGCTCCTCATGAGCTTTCACGGACTGCCGAAGTCCTGCATTGCGAAGGGCGACCGCTACGAAGAGGACTGCCGAAAGACGGCCGCGCTTTTGGCCGAGCGTCTCGGACTCAAGGAGAACGAGTGGCTCCTCGCCTTTCAGTCGCGCTTCGGCAAGGAAGAGTGGCTCACGCCTTACACGGAGCCCACGCTTCGCGAACTCGGAAAGGCGGGCGTCCCGAGAGTCGACGTCGTCTGTCCGGGTTTTGCTTCGGACTGCCTCGAGACGATCGAGGAAATCGACGACGAAGCCCGCCGCGCCTATGAAGAGAGCGCCGAGAACGGGCGCTTCGAATACATTCCGGCTCTGAACGACTGCGACGACGCCGTGGCGCTCTACGCCCGCCTTGCGCTTGAAGCCCTCGGGCGCAAGGCTTGAAAAAAGGGGAGGTCGTCCCCATATAAGAGGCATCACAGGTACTACCCCTTTCTATCGGGAAAATTTTGTCATGACGGAACAGGAAGAAAAGAAGACGCAGGAAGCCTGCGCTGCCGAGAAGGAAGAAACCCCCGCGGGCGAATGCGGCTGCGACACGGAAACGTGCGCCGAAGAACCCAAGGAGGCCCTTTCGGTCGAAGAGCTTCAGACGGCTCTGCAGCTTGCCGAAGCGAAGGTGCTCGAGCACTATGACCTCTACGTGCGCGCGATGGCGGAACTCGAAAATACCCGCCGCCGTTCGGCCGAGGAAGTGCAGAAGGCCCGCAAGTTCGGGATCGAAAAGTTTGCGGAAAATCTCCTCCCCGTCGTCGACAGTCTCGAAAAGGCCCTTGAGCTTACGAAGGAAGACGAGCAGAATCCGCTTCGCGAAGGGATGGCCGCCACCTACCGTCAGCTCACGCACGCTTTGGAAGTGTCGGGCATGAAGGAAATCAATCCGAAGGGCGAAGTCTTCGACCCGCATCACCATCAGGCGATCGCCATGGTGCCCGCGACCGACGAGATCAAGGCCGGCTGCGTCGTGGAAGTCTTCCAGCGCGGCTGGCTCATCAACGAACGCGTTCTGCGCCCCGCCATGGTGAGCGTGGCGCAAGGCTGATAAACCGCCCGAATGCATCCGAAAGCCCCGGTTCCGCAAGGAATTCGGGGCTTTCTTCTGAAGCTCGAAAGAGGGTGTGCGAAAAATTTTGCCCCCGGAACTTGAAAAATCCGGGGCTGTCCCCATATGGGGATTAAAGGCGAAGAAAATCCTTCGCGCAAGATTTCTCTTTCTCATACGCGCCTGCGGATCCGTCGGAATCGATCCGCAAGAGCGCCCACAAGAGGTTTTACAGAAATGGCAAAGATTATCGGCATTGACCTTGGTACGACGAACTCCGCCGTCGCCGTGATGGAAGGCGAGAACGTCAAGGTTATCGAAAACAGCGAAGGCGCCCGCACGACGCCGTCGATCATCGCTTACATGGACAACGGCGAGATCCTCGTCGGCGCCCCCGCCAAGCGTCAGGCCGTGACCAACCCGAAGAACACGCTCTTCGCGGTGAAGCGTCTGATCGGCCGTCGCTTCGACGACCGTGAAGTGCAGAAGGACATCGGTCTCATGCCCTTCAAGATCACGCGCGCCGACAACGGCGACGCCTGGGTCGAAGTGCAGGACGGCAAGAAGCTCGCTCCGCAGCAGGTGAGCGCGGAAGTGCTCCGCAAGATGAAGAAGACCGCCGAAGACTACCTCGGCGAACCGGTCACGGAAGCCGTGATCACGGTGCCGGCCTACTTCAACGACAGCCAGCGTCAGGCCACGAAGGACGCCGGCCGCATCGCCGGTCTCGAAGTGAAGCGCATCATCAACGAACCGACCGCCGCGGCTCTGGCCTTCGGTCTCGACAAGGGCGGCAAGGGCGACCGCAAGATCGCCGTCTACGACTTGGGCGGCGGCACGTTCGACATTTCGATCATCGACCTTGCGAACGTCGACGGCGACAAGCAGTTTGAAGTGCTCTCCACGAACGGCGACACGTTCCTCGGCGGCGAAGACTTCGACCAGCGCTTGGTCGACTACATCATCGGCGAATTCCGCAAGGACACGGGCGTCGACCTCTCCAAGGACATCCTCGCTCTGCAGCGTCTGAAGGACGCCGCCGAAAAGGCCAAGATCGAACTCTCGAGCCGTCAGGAAACGGAAATCAACCTTCCGTACATCACGGCCGACGCCACGGGTCCGAAGCACCTGAACCTCAACATCACGCGCGCCAAGTTCGAAGGCCTCGTCGAAGATCTGGTTCAGCGCACGATCGAACCGTGCCGCAAGGCCCTCGCCGACGCGGGCGCCTCGAAGTCCGACATCACCGACGTGATCCTCGTGGGCGGTCAGTCCCGCATGCCGCGCGTGCAGGAAGTCGTCCGCGAATTCTTCGGCCGCGAACCGCGCAAGGACGTCAACCCCGACGAAGCCGTCGCCATCGGCGCCGCCGTCCAGGGGTCGGTCCTCACGGGCGAACGCCACGACGTGCTGCTTCTCGACGTGACGCCTTTGACGCTCGGCATTGAAACGCTCGGCGGCGTGATGACCGCGATGATCAAGCGCAACACCACGATCCCGACCAAGCACAGCCAGGTCTTCTCGACGGCCGAAGACAATCAGCCCGCCGTGACGATCAAGGTCTATCAGGGCGAACGTGAAATGGCCGCTTCGAACAAGCTCTTGGGCGAATTCAACCTCGAAGGCATTCCGCCCGCCCGCCGCGGCGTGCCGCAGATTGAAGTGACCTTCGACATCGACGCCAACGGCATTCTGCACGTGGCCGCCAAGGACAAGGCCACCGGCAAGGAAAACACGATCACCATCAAGGCGAGCTCGGGGCTTTCCGAAGAGGAAATCGAACGCATGGTGCAGGACGCCGAAGCGAACAAGGAAGAGGATCACCGCCGCTTCGAACTCGCTCAGGCCCGCAACACGGCCGACGCCGCCGTGAGCCAGGTCCAGAAGACCCTGAAGGATTACGGCGACAAGATCGACGCCGCCGACCGCATGGCCTGTGAAGACGCGATCAAGGTCGTGGAAGAAAAGGTCAAGGGCGAAGACAAGGCTGCGATCGAACAGGCCGTCGAACGTCTGATGGAAGCCGCTCAGAAGATCGGCGAGAAGATGAACGCCGCCGCCAAGGACGCCGCCCCGCAGGGCGAAGCCGAGCAGGCAAAGAAGGCCGATGACGACGTCGTGGACGCCGACTTCACGGACGTGAAGAAGTAATCGGAACTTCCCGAAGGCACACCCAGAAGGGTCGGTCGCGCACACATGCCGACCGACCCTTCTTGAGTTTTTCAACAGGACACGAAGCGCGCCCCCGAGGGGGCGCCGGGAGCAAGGTAGACGATGCCGGAACAGGACTACTACGAGGTACTCGGCGTATCCAAAACCGCCACGCAGGACGAAATCAAAAAGGCGTACCGGCGTCTGGCGATGAAGTATCACCCCGACCGCAATCAGGGCGACAAGACGGCCGAAGAAAAATTCAAGGCCGTGGGCGAAGCCTATTCGGTCTTGTCGGACGAGCAAAAGCGCGCGGCCTATGACCGCTACGGCAAGGCGGGCGTGGATTCGAGCGCCGCGGGTGCGGGCGGCTTCGGCGGTTTCGGCGGCTTCGGCAACATGGGCGGAGTCGACGTGAACGACTTCGCCGACATCTTCAGCGACATCTTCGGGGGCGGCGCGCGCCGCCGCGAAGCAGGTCCGCGCGCTTACCGCGGCAATGACCTGAGCTATCAGATGGAAATCTCGCTCGAAGACGCCGCGAAGGGGAAGACCCTCAACATCCGCATTCCCGCGTGGGAGACCTGCAAGGACTGCCACGGTTCCGGCTGCCGTCCGGGTTCGAGCCGCAAGCCCTGCCCCCGCTGCCACGGCACGGGTACGGTGCGCATGAGCAACGGGCTCTTTCACATCCAACAGGAGTGCCCGGACTGCCACGGCGAAGGCCAGGTCATCTCGGATCCCTGCCCTTCCTGCAAGGGCGCGGGCGTCATCCGCACGACCGCGACGGTCGAAGTCAAGATCCCGGCCGGGATCAACGACGGCCAGCGCGTGCGTCTTGCGGGTCGTGGCGAACCCGGCATCAACGGCGGTCCGGCGGGCGACCTCTACGTGGAGATTCGTCTCAAGCCCCATGAGATCTTCTCGCGCGACGGCGACGATCTGCACGCGGAGCTCCCGATCTCGTTCGTGACGGCGGCTCTGGGCGGCACGGTTGAAGTCCCGACCCTGGACGGCAAGACCCAGGTGACGATC